>Ga0308159_1001011_pt1 | contig 47581 bp, 44 predicted proteins | sample PhyCR1_FD_201040 | JGI IMG/M metagenome (GOLD analysis project Ga0308159, IMG submission 201040) | Phyllosphere microbial communities from UC Gill Tract Community Farm, Albany, California, United States - DLSLC.R1 | ecosystem: Host-associated > Plants > Phyllosphere > Unclassified | place: USA...
CAACGCCCTGGCCTGTCCGAGGGTGGCGGTGCGATCCGTGCCACCGACCGGACCGCGATAGACGATCCGGTCGTCATCGACATGGGGACGGACCTCGCGCTCCCAATAGCCCTGATCCTGCACGATGCCCGCCATAATCAGGCGGCGGCCGGTCGCCTGGGCGACGGCGATCGCTTCGGCGGCCCCCTTGTCCGGGTGGATGCGACCGAAGAAGAGAAGGTCGTCACTACCCACTGGATCGAATGGAAAATCGTCCATCGGAATGCCGTGATGAATGGTGTCGGCATAATGCAGGCGGGGGTGGCGATCTGCGTCCGAGATCGCGACATAGTGCACGCGTTCCTGATACGGCTCGTACATCGGCATGATGCGCTCCGACGAGAAGCCATGGATGGTCGTCACCATCGGCGTGTCGACCAGTCGGGCAAAGGCATGCGCCGGGAAATCGGCCTGATTGTGGATCAGGTCGAATTCGCCCGCCCGCTCGAACACGGCGGCGAGATGGCGCATTTCCCACACCTTGGCATCGACGCTCGGGTCTTCGGAATAGGGGGCGGGGACGGGGCCCGCCAGCGTGGCGGAGGTGATGCTGTCCTGCGTCGCGAACAGGGTGACGTCGACGCCGCGCGCGACCAGTGCTTCGGTCAGCAGGCTCGTCACCAGTTCCCAGGGGCCATAGGCGCGCGGCGGGGTGCGCCACGCGATCGGGGCAATCATCGCGATCTTCATGGCTGAGTATCGACTTTCAGGATCAGGCCCTCATCGGGGCGCAAATGGGCCGGGGTATCGCTCGGCAGATCACCGAGCGTCGAGAGAATGGGGCGGCCGGTCAGGCGGAGGGGCGCCGATTCCGCACCGAGGTTGAGTGCGACGACGAAGCGTTCACCATCCTGTTCGCGCTCATAGGCAAGAACAGAACCCTCCGCCTCGATCAACCGGAGCGCTCCGATAGCCAGCGCCGGGCTGCTCCGCCGGAGCGCCAGCAAGGCGCGGTGAAGCGCCAGCATGGAGTCGGGCTCGGCCAGTTCGTTGGCGACGTTGCGCGCTTGCCAACCGGCTCCCAATGGAAGCCATGGCTCACCGGCCGTGAAGCCGCCTTGCGCGCTGTCATCCCATGGCATCGGCGTGCGCACGGGATCGCGACCAAGTCCCAGGCCCGGCTCGCGCAACTCGCGCGGATCGCGGACACGGTCGGGCGGAATGACGCCATTCTCCATGCCCAACTCGTCGCCATAATATAGCGTCGGCGTTCCGCGCAGCGTCAGCAGCAGCATCGCCGCCACCCGCGCCTGGGCCGCCCCGCGCTTTGTCGCGCTGCGCGGGCGGTCATGGTTGCCGAGCACCCAATTGGGCCAGCCTCCGGGGGGGAGGGCGGCTTCATATTCCGCGATCATCCGCGCCAGATGGCGAGCGTCCCAGGGTGCGTCGATCAACTGGAAGTTGAAGGGCAGGTGCACGCCCTCGCCATGTTGCCCATAATAGCGCATCAGCCGCTCGACCGGCAGATAGATTTCACCGATCAGCACACGCTCGTCACCCTCGCGCCCGAATGCATCGGCGATGGCCCGCATGTCGGCGGCGATGTCGTGGACTTCGGGCTGGTCGGTCGAATGGAGCTGGAACACCCGGTGCATCTCGCCGGTCGCCGGGTCCCAGTCCGGATTGAGCGGATTGTCCGGGAAGCCCGCATGTTTGACGATGTGCCACAACACGTCGATCCGAAACCCGTCGACCCCGCGCGCGAACCAGAAGCGGAGCACGTCGAGCATCGCGGCGCGAACCTCCGGGTTGCGCCAGTTGAGGTCGGGCTGTTCCTTCAAAAAGGCGTGATAATAATATTGACCGGTCGCCTCGTCCCAGGTCCAGGCGGGGCCGCCAAAGTCGCTGATCCAGTTGTTGGGCGGACCGCCGTCCGGGGCTGCATCGCGCCAGATATACCAGTCGCGCTTGAGATTATCGCGGCTCGACCGGCTCTCGACGAACCAGGGGTGCTGGTCCGAGCTGTGATTGGGCACGAAGTCGAGCAGCAGCTTTAGCCCGCGCGCATGGGCCGAAGCGAGCAGCGAGTCGAAATCGGCCAGTGTTCCGAACCGGTTGTCGACACCGCAATAATCCGCGACATCATAACCGAAGTCGGCCATAGGTGACGGAAATATCGGGGAAAGCCAGATCGCATCGATGCCCAGATCGACGAGATAATCGAGCCGCTGCTCAATCCCACGGAGGTCGCCGATGCCGTCTCCATCGCTGTCCTGAAACGACCAGGGATAGATTTGATAGAGGACCGCCGACTGCCACCAGGGTCGCACGCTCATGCGAACAAGCCCTTGGACAGGCGGGTCATGCGACAGGCCAGATCGGCCTCGCCGCTCGCCACCAGATAATGGTCGCCCATATCGATGATGCCGGTGGAAAAGACGACCGGCGTCGGCAGATACATCTGATGCGCGATCGAGGCCGTCAGTTCGGGCGCGGCCTCCATGATCGGCTGATCGTCGGCGAGGCGCAGGATGCGGGTGGGTTCGTCCTTGTCGAGCAATGCCCAGAAGCTGCGATAGATGCCGACCGACTCGCGCCGCTCGACACCGTGATAGAGGGTCAGCCAGCCATGCTCGGTCAGGATCGGCGGCGTGCCTCCGCCGACCTTCATCGCCGATACCGAGTCCTTGCGCGCCCGGATGCCGGGCGACTCCAGCGGTTTCCAGTGCAGCGCATCGGGCGAGGTCGCAAAATTGATCGATGGTCCGCCGACAAAGGGGCTGTCATCAGGATAGGCGAAATACACCTCACCCAGCGGCCGGGTCAGTGCCATGAACCTGCCGTCGACCAACCCCTCGAAAAACAGCATGTCCTTGTTTTGATGGTCGAGGATGATGCCCGCCAACCGGTAATCCAGGCCGTTGTCCGAGATATGAAGCGTCGTCGAATGCCGCTCGGCCGACACCGAGCAGGTCGTCATGTACCAGCGGCCACCGACCCGGCTGATCCGGGCATCTTCCACGCCATAGTCCTGCCAGGTCGCGGCTGGTTCGATCGCCTTGTCATAGTGGACCGCGACGATCGTCGAGCCGTCCGCCGATAGTTCGACCGGCAGCAGCCATGACAGGGAGGTCAGCGCGAGAATGCGGTGCGCGCTGCCGCGAATGGCGAACTGGCGGGGATCGGTCATGTCGACTGCCGAGAGCGGGTAGCGGTCGAGGACATAGCCCGCGGTCGTCCAGCGGATCGCGCGGACATGATCGCCATCGACCGGCTGGCTCAACGCCTCAGCCACGCGAACCATCAGCAGGATGTTGCCATTGGCCAGCCGGGTCATGCCCGGATTAAACGCCCCCAGCACATAGGTCGGCTCGGCTATGCCCCGCCGAAGCGGCGAGCGGGACAAATCGACGTCATCGGGGCGGAAGATCAGCAGGTCGTCGGACATGGCCCGCCAACGCCTGCTATACCCTCGCGTTCCTGATGAAGATCGCGCCCCGTCGCTCAACCCGCCGTCGCGACCTTCAGGAACACGGACCAGCGATGCTCGAAAAAGGCGTCCGGCGTCATGCCGTTGAAGGGGTCGGGGAGATCGAACTGCATCCGGCGGCTTGGTCCGTCGAGAATGTCGGCCAGCAAACTGAACAGTGCCAACGCGCTGTCGTCACGCCGCAACAGCCCGGCATCCTGCGACGCCTGGATGCAGGCGATGATCGGATCGGCCAGCACGCGGTCCCAGGTCGCGAATCGCTGACGCAATTCCTCGGAGAAAATCGCCTCCGATGTCAGAAAAGCCATGAACCGGACCGAGTCCGGCTGGACACAGAAAAAGAAGAAGCGGCGGGCCGAATTCTTCAATCGCTCCAACGGATTGGCCCCGCTGCTGTCGTCCAGCATGGTCTGGTTCAGCCGATCGAGGTCGCGCGTCACCACCGCGTCTAGCAGCGCCATTTTGCCTGCGTAGCGGCGATAGATGGTATGCTTGCTAACCCCCACGGATAACGCGATTTCTTCCATCGAGGTGCCCTCGATTCCGCGGCTGCAAAACGCCTCGCGCGCGCCGGAAAGAATGATATCGTCAATATGCTGCGCCTGCTCGCGGGTCGGGCGTCCGGCGGTCCGTTTCGTGACTGTCATATTCCCCTCTTGCGTCCTCCCACGGCATTGGTCAAATTTAATTGTACCTTGTCGTTGCTTTTTCGCAGGTGCGAAGTACAGGGGAACTTAATGACCGAAACGTCATGTGCTTCAGGGAGTTTCACGGGATGTCCAAATTTACCGTCCTGGGGTCGTCGCTCGCGATGGCATTGGCGCTGGTGGCGTGCGGGCAGGAAGCGTCGCAGCAGCAACAGGCTGCTCCGCCACCGCCCCTCGTCACCGCAATCACCGTTCAGTCTGCTGCCGTTCCCAACATCATCGAGCTGCCCGGCCGGATCGAGGCGATCCGCACCGCCGAGGTCCGGGCCCGGACCGACGGTATCGTCGAGGCGCGGCTGTACCGCGAAGGCACCGACGTAGCCGAGGGTCAGCCTCTGTTCCGCATCGACCAGCGCGATTATCGCGCGCAGGTGCAACAGGCCCAGGCTGCGCTCGCACGGGCCGAGGCGGCACGGGTGAACGCCGCGTCGATCGTCCGCCGTTACCAGCCGCTGGTGTCGGAACGCGCGGTCAGCGCGCAGGAGTTCGACGCCGCTCAGTCCACGCTGCGCCAGGCGGATGCCAGCGTCGCCGATGCTCGCGCCGCCTTGTCGCGTGCGCAGTTGCAGCTGAGCTACACCATCGTCCGCGCGCCCATCGCCGGTCGCGTCGGTCGCGCGCAGGTGACCGAGGGCGCACTGGTCAGCGCGACCCAGGCGACGCCGCTGACCCAGGTCGACCAGCTCTCGCCGATCTATGCCGTCTTCACCCAATCGAGCGCGGCGCTGAGCGAGTTGATCCAGCAGGCGCGCTCCGGGGGTCTGGCGCTGCCCGACCTGTCGCACATCACCGTGCGCCTGACGCTGGAGGACGGATCGGAATATGGTCCGACCGGCCAGCTCGACTTTGCCGGGCAGACGGTGGATCCGACGACCGGCAGCCAGCAACTGCGTGCACGCTTCCCCAATCCGACCCGCGCCCTGCTGCCCGGACAGTTCGTCCGCGCGCATGTCAATGCGGGCACGATCCGCAACGGCATCTCGGTGCCGCAGCGCGCAGTCCAGCTGAGCAACCAGGCAGCCTCGGTCATGGTGGTCGACCAGGCGGGCACGGTCCAGTCGCGCCCGGTCACGCTGGGCGGTCAGGTCGGCAGCAACTGGGTGATCCTGTCAGGTCTGAAGCCGGGCGAGAAGGTCATCACCGAGGGCTGGCAGAAGGTACAGCCGGGCCAGAAGGTCCGCATCGGGCAACCGGGGCAACCGGGGCAACCGGGGCAGCCCGGCGGCGCGCAGGCACAGGGGCAGGCAGGCGGTCAGCCCGCCACAGGCCGCTGATCGCCGGAGTAGAGCATCATGAACCGCTTCTTCGTCTATCACCCGGTATTCGCCTGGGTGATCGCGCTCTTCATCGCGCTGTTCGGTGTGATTTCGCTGCGGCTGCTGCCGATCGAAAGCTATCCCTCGGTCGCGCCGCCCGCGCTGAACCTCGCTGTCAGCTATAACGGTGCCGATGCCGAGGTGATGGACCGTTCGGTGACCGCAGTCATCGAAAAGGAACTGAACGGCGTCGACAATTTCCTCTACATGGCGTCGACCAGCCGCTCCAACGGCACCGCGCAGATCACGGTCACCTTCAAGCCGGGCACCGACCTGGACGTGGCGCGCACCCAGATCCAGGATCGCCTGAGCCGGGCCGAACCGCGCCTGCCGCAGGAGGTTCGCGCGCTGGGCATCCAGGTGACCGAGGGCTCGGCGGGCTTCCTCGAAGTCATCACGCTCAGTTCCAAGTCGGGCAAGACCAGCCCGGTCGAAATGGGCAACTTCGCCGAGAATAATATCCGCAACGAACTTCGCCGTATTGACGGCGTGGGTGACGTGCAGCTGTTCGGCTCGCCTTACGCGATGCGTATCTGGCTCGATCCGCAGAAGCTGGCGGGCTATAGCCTGTCGGCGTCGGAAGCGCTGGCCGCCGTGCAGGAACAGAACAGCCAGACGGCGGGCGGTTCGATCGGTGCGCAGCCGCTGAACCGTACGGCCGAGTTCACCGCGCAGATCATCACCCAGAACCGCTTCGCCACCCCGGAGCAGTTCCGCCAGATCATCATCCGCGCGAACCCTGACGGTTCGGCCGTACGCCTGGGCGATGTGGCGCGCGTCGAGCTGGGCAAGGACAATTACGGTTTCCGTCTGACCCTGAACGGCAAGGAGACCGTGGGTCTGGCCGTCCAGCTGGCCAGCGGCGCGAATGCGCTGGCGACGGCGGACGCGGTGACGGCCAAGATGAAGCAGCTTCAGGCAAGCTTCCCGGCCGACGTGACGTGGAGCGTGCCCTTCACCACGACGCCGTTCATCACCGCCTCGGTCGACAGCGTGATCCATACGCTGGTCGAGGCGATGATCCTCGTCTTCCTGGTGATGTTCCTGTTCCTCCAGAACTGGCGCGCCACGCTGATCCCCGCGATCGTCGTGCCGATCGCGCTGGGCGGGGCCTGTATCGGTCTGCTGGCCTTCGGCTTCTCGATCAACACGCTGTCGCTGTTCGGCATGGTGGTGGCGATCGGCATCCTGGTCGACGACGCGATCGTGGTCGTCGAGAATGTCGAGCGTATCATGTCGGAGGAGGGGCTGAGCCCCCGCCGCGCTACCGTGAAGGCCATGGGCCAGATCACGGGTGCGATCATCGGCATCACGCTGGTGCTGGTGGCGGTGTTCATCCCGATGGCGTTCTTCCCGGGCTCGACCGGCGGTATCTATCGCCAGTTCTCGGTGACGCTGGCCGTGTCGATCTTCTTCTCGGCCGTGCTCGCGCTGACGCTGACGCCTGCGCTCTGCGCTACCCTGTTGAAGCATGAGGATGCGCATCAGGAGGACCGACGCGAACCCAAGCCGGGCGTGCGCGGCCTGCCGCAGCGTTTCTTCAATTGGTTCAACGACAAGTTCGGCCGAGGTACGGAGAAGTACACCGGCGGCGTGAAGCGGATGATGTCGCGTCCCGTCCGCTGGCTGGCGGTGTTCGCCGTCGTCGTCGTGATCACCGGCCTGATGTTCACCCGCATCCCCGGCGGCTTCCTGCCGACCGAGGACCAGGGCTATATCTTCGTATCCTATGACGCGGCGCCCGGCGCGACGTTGGAGCGGACGGGCGAGGCGATCACCAAGGTCGAGAAGTTCCTGCACGACCAGCCGCAGGTGTCCGACATCGTGTCGGTCGCGGGCTTCAACTTCTTCGGCCAGGGTCAGGCGACGGGTATCTCGTTCGTCAACCTGAAGCCCTGGCACGACCGCAAGGGGACCGAGAACAACTCGACCACGCTGGTCGGCAAGACGATGGGCTTTGTCCAGTCGATCCCGGAGGCGACCATCTTCGCGCTCGACCCGCCGCCGATCCAGGCGTTGGGCAATGCGACGGGCTTCTCGATGAAGATCGAGGATCGTTCGGGCCTGGGTGCCGCCGCGTTGCAGCAGGCACAGGGCGCGATCCTGGCCAAGGCGTCGCAGAACAAGGCGCTGATGGGCGTCCGCCCCGAAGGTCTGGGACCGGCTCCGCAGCTCTACGTCGATATCGACCGTATCCAGGCGCGCGCGCTGGGGCTTCAGATCGCGGATGTGAACCAGACGCTGTCGATTGCCTTCGGCTCGGCTTATGCCAACGACTTTGTTCGCGATGGCAATGTGTTGCGCGTCTATCTTCAGGCCGATGCACCGCAGCGCATGTCGCCCGAGGACGTGCTGGCGCTCCGCGTCCGCAATGCGCAGGGCAATATGGTGCCCTTCTCGGCCTTCACGAAGGTCCGGTGGCAGAACGGTCCGCAGCAGCTGGAGCGGTATAACGGCTATCCGTCGCTGACCGTCTCGGGCATGGCCGCGCCGGGCCAGTCGACCGGCACCGCGCTGAAGCAGATGGAGCAGATCGCACGCGAGGTGATGCCGGCCGGCATGAGCTTCGAGTGGACCGGCACGGCCTATGAAGAGCAACAGGCGGGTGGCCAGATCGGCCTTCTGTTGGGCCTGTCCTTGGTCGTGGTCTTCCTGCTGCTCGCCGCGCTCTACGAAAGCTGGGCGATCCCGCTGGCGGTGTTGCTGGTGGTGCCGTTCGGCGTGCTGGGTGCGGTGTTGATGACCATCTTCCGGGGCTTCTCGGCGGACGTGTATTTTAACGTGGGTCTCATCACGATCATCGGTCTGGCCGCCAAGAATGCGATCCTGATCGTCGAATTCGCGATCGAGGACGAGGAGGGCGGCCGTTCACCCTTTGAGGCGACGCTTGAGGCGGCGCGCCAGCGTCTGCGTCCCATTTTGATGACCAGCCTTGCCTTCATCCTGGGCATGGTGCCGCTGTTCATCGCGACGGGGGCGGGTGCGGCCAGCCGTCGGGCGGTCGGCACCGGCGTGATGGGCGGCATGATCGCGGCAACGGCGTTCGGCATCTTCTTCACGCCGGTCTTCTACATCGCGGCCAAGAAATGGCTGGCACGCGAGCATGACCATGAGGCGGCGGATGCCGAGGAGGAAGCGCGCGAGCGTGAGGCACGAACCGGCGAAGAGGAGGGCCCGGCCCATGCGTAAAGGGATTTCCCGTGCCGCCGCCATGTTGGCGCTGACCAGCGCGCTGGCGGGCTGCAATCTGGCACCGCAATATCGCCAGCCGATCGCGCCCGTCTCCGCCACCTATCCCGAGGCGATGAGCGGTACGCGGACGGCGGCCGAGATCGGCTGGCGCGAGTTCTTCGCCGACGAACAACTCAAGGCCTATATCGCCGCCGCCCTCGCCAATAACCGCGACCTCGCTCAGGCGGTGGCACGGGTGGCGCAGGCGCGGGCGCAGTACCGCATCCAGGATGCGCAGCGTCTGCCTGCGCTGGACGCCACGGCGGGGGCGGCGCGGACGCGGGTACCGCTCAACTCGCTGGGCTTCGGCAACGCGATCCCCGGCGCGGGGGATGCACAGAACCCTACCTCGATCACCTATAACCAGTTCTCGCTGGGCGCGCGGGTGTCGAGTTTCGAGCTGGATTTCTGGGGCCGGGTTCGCAACCTGGCCGAGGCGCAGCGGCGGCAATATCTGGCGACCGTCGAGGCCGAACGTGCCTTCCGCCTGTCGCTGGTCGGACAGGTCGCCGCGACCTACCTCCAGATCCGCGCTGCCGAAGAACAGATCGCACTCGCAGAGCAGACCGTCACCAGCCGCCGTGAGGGGCGGGGCATCGCCAAGCGACGGATGGATGCGGGCGTGACGTCCAGTGTCGATTACGACCAGGCGGCAGCCCTGCTGACCCAGGCCGAGACGCAGTTGGCCGAGCTTCGCCGTACCGTGGCGCAGTCGCAGAATTTGTTGACCGTGCTGGTCGGCGGCCCGATCACCGCGCCGCTGCCCGCCGGACGGCGGCTGGGCGATCAGAACCAGTTCGCCGCGATCGAGCCGGGCCTGCCCTCCGCACTGCTGGTCAACCGGCCTGACGTGCTTCAGGCCGAGCAGCAACTGCTCGCCGCCAACGCCAATATCGGCGCGGCCCGTGCGGCGTTCCTGCCCAGCATTTCGCTGACCGGACTGGCGGGCTTCGTCTCGCCTGCGCTCAGCAGCCTGATCGATGGCAATTCGACCCAATATCAGGTGCAGGGTGCGGCCCTGTTGCCGATCTTCGACTGGGGCCGCCGCAACGCCCAGCTGAGGCTCAGCCGGGCGCAGGCGGACGAATTGACCGCCGCCTATCAGCGGACGGTGCAGGGTGCGTTCCGCGAAGTCGCCGACGCGCTGGTCGCCCGCCGCCGCTATGCCGAGCAGATTGAGGCGCAGACCCGCGCCGTCGACGCACAGCGGCGGCTCGCCCGGACGGCGCGGCTTCGCTACACCAACGGCATCGCCATCTATCTCGAAGTGCTGGATGCCGAGCGCAACCTGTTCTCCGCCGAGCAGCAATTGCTGACCCTGCGCAGCGCGGCGCTCCAGAACGACGTCACCCTCTATGTCGCGCTGGGCGGTGGCCTGCGCGAAGGCGGAGTGGCGTCGACGGTTCCCGCGAGCGGCTAGTCCCCACCTCCCCCGGCCGCCGCGGTTGAGCGAGGGGCGTACGGGTTCCCCCCGTGCGCCCCTTTGCTTTGTCGCGCTGAGCGCCTAACCGGCGAGGCGATGCAACAGGAGCGTGACATGACGGGCTGGACGATCGGGATCATCGGCGGCTCTGGCCTCTACGCGATCAATGCGCTGGAGGATGTCGAGACGCTGGTGCTCGACACGCCCTGGGGCGCACCGTCCGACACGCTGGTGCGCGGGCGCATCGGGGGCGTGCGTTTCGTCTTCCTGCCGCGCCATGGCCGGGGGCATCGCCTGTCGCCGACCGAGGTCAATGCGCGCGCCAATATCCATGCCCTGAAGCTGGCGGGATGCACCGACGTGCTCGCCATCTCCGCCATCGGCTCGCTGCGCGAGGAATTGCCGCCCGGCCATTTCGTCGCGGTCGACCAGTTCATCGACCGGACCGTCCACCGCGATACCAGTTTCTTTGGCGAAGGGCTGGTCGCGCATGTCTCGATGGCCGATCCGGTCTGTCCGCGCCTGTCGACCCTGGCGGCGCAGGCGGGCGAGCGGGTAGGGGCCAGCATGGTCCATGGCGGCACCTATCTCGCGATGGAGGGACCGCAATTCTCGACCCGTGCGGAAAGCCATCTATATCGGCAATGGGGCGCGGACGTGATCGGCATGACCGCGATGCCCGAGGCGAAGCTCGCGCGTGAGGCGGAGCTTCCCTATGCGCTGATCGGCATGGTCACCGACTATGACTGCTGGCGCGAGGACGAGGCGCATGTCGAGGTCGATGCGATCCTCGCACAGCTCAGCCGAAACGCGGCGACCGCACGGGCACTGGTCGAGGAACTGGCCGCCATGTTGCCCGAAGAGCGGGCCGCCTCGCCGATCGATACCGTGCTCGATCAGGCGCTGATCACCCATATCTCGCATGTGGACCGAGCCAAGGCGGATAGCCTCGGCCCGATCGTTTTGCGTGTCCTCGCCAAGCGAGGCGGTTGAGGATCAGTCCTCGACGATCTGGCTGTTCTTGCGGGTGTCGCGCATCCGCAGGTACACGATCAGCGAGATGCCGATCATCGCGGTGACATACCAGTAGAAGCCCTGTTCGAAGCCCGCCTTCTTGAACAGCAGCGCAACCGATTCCGCCGTGCCGCCGAAGATGGTGTTGGCCAACGCATAGGGCAGGGCGACGCCGAGGGCCCGGATATGCGCCGGGAACAGCTCGGCCTTCACCACGGCGTTGATCGAGGTATAGCCGGTGACGATGATCAGCGCGCCCATGACCAGCGCCCCCGCGACGACCGGATCGCGCGTCGTCTCCAGCGTCGAGAAGATCGGGTAGGTCAGCAGCACGCCCGCGATGCCAAATGCGACCATCAATGGCTTGCGTCCGATCCGGTCCGACAGGCCGCCCGCCACCGGCTGGAGCAGCATGAAGACGAACAGGGTGACGGCGTTGATCTGGCTGGCGACCTCACGGCTGAAGCCGCTGGTGTTGACCAGGAACTTCTGCATGTAGATCGAATAGGCATAGAAGGCGAGGGTGCCGCCCGCGGTCAGCAGCATGACCGTCAGCGTTTCCTTCGGATGCTTGGTGAACAGCTGGACCAGGCCCGACTTGGGCGCGCCATCCTTCTTGGCGTTCTTGAAGCTGTCGGTCTCGGCCAGGCCGCGCCGGATATAGAAGACGACGACCGCGAGCACCGCGCCCACGGCGAACGGGATGCGCCAGCCCCATTCGTCCAGCGCCGCCTCGCTCATGGTCGATTGCAGGATCAGCAGGACGCAGATGGCGAGCAACTGGCCCGAGATCAGCGTGACATATTGGAAGGACGAGAAGAAACCGCGCCGATCCTTGCCCGCCATTTCGGACAGATAGGTCGCACTGGCGCCATATTCGCCGCCGACCGACAGCCCCTGCATCAGGCGCGCCAGCACCAGAAGTGCCGGGGCGGCCAGGCCGATCGTCTGGTAGCCCGGCGTGACCGCAATGATCAGCGAACCCGCACACATCAGCGTGACCGACAGGCTGAGCCCCGCCTTGCGGCCCCGGCTATCGGCGTAGATGCCCATGACCCATGCCCCGATCGGCCGCATGATGAAGCCGACCGCGAACACGGCCGCCGCGCTCAGCAACTGCGCTGTGCGATCCTCCGACGGGAAGAAATGCGGGGCGAAATACAGGGTGAAGGCGGAGTAGACATACCAGTCGAACCATTCGACGAGATTGCCGGTCGAGCCACCTATGATGGCCTTCAACCGCTCGCGCCCGGGATCGGCGGTGATACTGGTCATGTCATACTCCCCTTTTACAGTTTTCGGCTTTTTCGCCTTGTTAGAAGCGGAAGCTCAACCATCCTGCCCAGAAATCCGAGCTTTTCAGGTTGGCGCGTTGCAGCACCGTGTCCGCCTTGAAATGTTCGTAACGGCCAACGAACGAAAGACGCGGCGTTATGGTCCATGTCGCCTGAAGACGGGCGACCTCGGCCACCTTCTTGCCGCGGACATTCTGCGTGCCCGGCAGCGCCGAGCCGTTGGCGCGGTACACCGCGTCGAACTCGTCGGGCCGCCAGGCAAAGCCATATTCGGTCGCCAGACGCACGCCCTTGATCGGCGAGAAGGTGAAGTTCGGTGCGGTGTACAGCAGGTTGGTCGGCGTCAGGAACAGCCCATAGCTATAATAAATGTTGTTGCCGAACAGGCCGTTGGTCGTGTTCAGCTCGCCCGTCCGCTGATAGGCACCGCCGCCCGAGCCATAGTCGAAATGCACGCCGACCCGCGGCGCGTCCGGTTTGTTACCCAGGCGATAGGTCTGGGCAATGAACGCCTGCCACGCCTCGATCGGACGGTTGTTGAAGGTGCCGCGCTGGTTGTTGACGGTCCAGTCGATATTGACAGGCCCGGCATCGCCATAAGCGTGGAGGCCGAGGAAATAGCGTTCCTCCAGCCCGGTCGTCGGACCCCAGACCGCCCGGCGGTTGCGGAGGCGCCAGATGAACGGGTCGAGGTACAGCTTGGACCCGCCGAACAGCTTGGGCGACAGGCGGAAGCCGAAGGTCGCGCCCGAGAAGCGCACGTCCGGGTTTGTCTTGTCGTCGCTTATGCCCTGAAAGCCATAGGTGACGTAGTTCAGGTCGAAAATATCAACGCGGGCATCCTTGCCGCGCGCATAGGCGCGAACCCCGTCCAGCACAAAGAACAGCGTGTTATTGTCACGACCGACCGTCAGCAGCTGCGGCCCGTCGAAGAATTCCTGGCGACCGGCACGCACGCCGACGTCCAGGCCCAGCGCCTTGCCCTTCACCTCGGCGAAGAGCTGCTGCACCGCCAGCTGGTTGCGCAGATTGCCGCCCGGTGCGCCAAGGTTGATGCCCTGGAGTTCGGCGCGGCCGAGCTCCCCGAAGACACGGAAGTGATCGCCGAGGTGGACATCCGCGCCGCCGACGATGCGGGCGATGTCCTGACGCTGCTGCTGCACTTCACGGAGGTTGGGATTGGTGGTGATATTGACGCGGGTGCGAAGCTCGCCCGAGAAGGTGACATAGGACTTGCCGTCCTCGGTCAGCTTCACGCATTTCAGGGCGTCGATAAAGTCGTCGCGCTTCGACGGATCGCAATATTTGCGCCAGTCCTCGGCCCAGCGGGACTGATTATAACCCGCAACGGTATTGCCGTCGCCCGCCGCGCTGGTGGGATAGGCGGTGCTGGCAGGGCTGGCGGGTTCGGCAGCGGCCTTCGGGGTGACGGTCTGTGCCATAGCCGGGGAAACGGCAACCCCCATCGCCGACACCATGGCGGTGCCGGCAAGCCATAGAAACTTCATGGAAAATCCCCCTTAATCAAACCAATATGTCGTCGCGTCGGTTGCCTTATAGCATCCCGGTAAACAAATGACCCGGCCGATGCGGTCGGCCGGGTCGTGCCGGGATAGGGATCAGGCGATGGCCGGCTGGACAGTGGCAGGGGTGGAGAGCATCGGCTTGCCGCTGAGCGCGGCGTCGAGAGCGTCCTTGTCGAGGGCGCCTTCCCAACGGGCGACCACGACGGTGGCCACCGCGTTGCCGATGAAGTTGGTCAGGCTGCGGCATTCCGACATGAAGCGGTCGACACCCAGGATCAGCGCCATGCCCGCGACCGGCACGTCCGGCACGATCGACAGGGTGGCCGCCAGGGTGATGAAGCCCGCGCCGGTGACGCCAGCGGCCCCCTTGGACGACAGCATCGCGACAAGGAGCAGCGCCAGCTGCTGGCCGAGCGACAGGTCGACACCGCAGGCCTGGGCGATGAACAGCGCGGCCAGCGTCATGTAGATGTTGGTGCCGTCGAGGTTGAACGAATAGCCGGTCGGGACGACCAGACCGACGACCGACTTTTCACAACCGGCCTTTTCCATCTTCACGAGAAGATTGGGCAGGGCGGCTTCGGACGACGAGGTGCCCAGGACAAGCAGCAGTTCGGCCTTCAAGTAGCGGATCAGCTTCAGGACCGAGAAGCCGTTGGCGCGGGCGATGGTGCCCAGCACGACGACGACGAACAGGATCGAGGTGAGATAGAAGGTCGCGACCAGCGCGCCGAGATTGACCAGGCTGCCGACACCATATTTGCCGATGGTGAAGGCGATGGCGCCGAAGGCACCGATCGGGGCGGCCCGCATCAGGATGCCGACCATGCGGAAGATGACGACGCTGATCCGCTCCAGGCTGTTCAGCAGCGGGCGGGCGGGCTCGCCGACCAGCGCCATCGAGATGCCGAACAGGATGGCGACCATCAGCACCTGCAGGATGTTGCCCTGCGTGAACGCGCTGATCAGCGTATCGGGAATGATGCCCAGCAGGAAGCCGGTGACCGTCGTGTCATGCGCCTTGGCGGTATATTCGGCGATCGACCCGACCTTCAGCGTGCTGGGATCGATGTTCATGCCCGCACCCGGCTGGACGACATTGGCGACGACCAGACCGACGATCAGCGCGAAGGTCGAGACGGTGATAAAGTAGAAGAACGCCTTGCTGGCGACGCGGCCGACCGAACCCAGTTCGCGCATGCCGGCGATACCGGTGACGACGGTCAGAAAGATGACGGGGGCGATGATCATCTTCACCAGCTTGATGAAGGCGTCGCCGATCGGCTTCAGGGATTCGCCGAAGCTCGGCCAGAAATGACCGATGATCGCGCCCAGCGCGATCGCGAACAGAACCTGTACATACAGGTGAGACCAGATACGCGCCCGACGGGGCGCCTCTGCCACGGCATAATCTTGGGCGATCATGACTTTTCAGCATCCTCTACAAAAAGTGGGCCGGACGCGGTAGGCCGCGCTTCCGAATTGCCGTCAGTGTGCGGAATGCCGCCGGGGAATTCAATTTTATCGAAAATGCATCTAAGCGTTTGAAATAACAAGATAAATGACGTGGCGCTGCCCTATGTCGCGCGAAAATCCGCATGGCGCTCGGGCGCGGGTTGCGATATTTCGCACATATGTCGTTGCCGTCCTATCGCGGCCGAGCCCTAGTTCGGCGCCATGCCCTGCCGCTGTTGGCGGTAGTGCTGTTGACGGTCGTCGCAGGTTCGCTGCTGCGTCTCTACGCCCATCGGCAGGCGCTGTCCGATCTCCGGGGCGAGACCCTGCGCATCGCCCGGCAGGAAGAAAGGCTGCTGAGCAGCGAGTTGCAGCGCTTCCGGCTGCTGCCCATCGTGCTGGTCGAATATCCCGATGTCGGTGACGCCCTGCGCAACGGGTCGGTGGAGGCCGCCGCGCGGCTGAACGATAAGCTGCGCGGGTTGGCGGAGCGCACCGGCGCGCCGGTCATCTACGCCATCGACAGGCGCGGGCGTACGGTCGCTGCCTCCAATGCCGGGCGTGCGGACAGCTTTGTCGGGCGCGATTACGGGTTTCGTCCCTATTTCCGGCAGGCGATGCGAACCGGCACGTCCGAATATTTCGCCTTGGGCAATACGAGCCACCGGCCCGGCCTGTTTCTTGCCCGGAGGATCGGTCCTGCGACTGCCCCGGACGGCGTGGTCGTGGTGAAGGTCGAATTCGCGCATATGGTACAGGCCTGGGCGAGCGATGCGGGCCAGACGCTGCTGCTCGACGATCACGGCGTGGTCGTGGTCACGACCGATCCCGCCGCGGAGTTCACGCTGACCCGTCCACTGACCCCTTCGGCGAAGCTGGCGATCCGCGAAAGCCAGCAATTCGGCACGATCGCTCTTCGCCCCGGCCCCTACAGGATCGCGGGCGGCGATGCGACCGACCGCGAGGGGACTCGCTACATCGTCGGCGTCACGCCTGCGCCGCTGCCCCGGTGGCAACTGGTTCATGTCCTTCCCTCCATGCCCGCACTCAAGGAGGCGGACGGTTGGGTCCGTTCGGTCACGGCACTGATCGCGGTCGGGTTGATCGGGCTGACGCTGCTGGCGATCTGGCGACGGACACGCGCCGAACGCGCGGCGATGGCGCGCGAGGCGTTGGAGGAGGAGGTCGCCCGGCGCACGGCGGAACTGCGCGCGACCAACGACCAGCTGACCGTCGAGATTTCCGAGCGTATCCGTGCCGACCAGCGGTTCCGCGCGGCGCGCGAGGAACTGGCCCAGGCCAATCGGCTAGGCTCGCTGGGCTCGATCACGGCGGGCGTGGCGCATGAGATCAACCAGCCGGTGGCGGCAATCCGAACGCTGGCGGACAATGCCCGCACCTTCCTGTCGCGCGAAAAGCCGGACAAGGCGGCTGGCAATCTGGCCACGATCGTCGAGCTGACCGAGCGCATTGGTTCGATCGTTCAGGAGATGCGGCGCTTCGTTCGGCGCGGTACGCATGGGCTGGGCCCGGTGTCGCTGGAGGCGGTGCTGGACGGCACGATGCTGTTGATCGGCGACCGGTTCCGCACCGCCGGGGTCGCGCTGGAGCGGCCGAGGGGCGGGGCCCTGCCCCGGGTTGTGGCAGGGCGTGTGCGGCTGGAGCAGGTGCTGGTCAATCTCCTCCAGAACGCACTGGACGCGGTGGCGGAGACCCCTTCGCCGCGTGTGCGACTGATGGTCGTTGAGCATCCCGATGGGGTCGAACTGACCGTAGAGGATAACGGCCCCGGTCTGGACCCGGCCATTGCAACCGAGATTTTCACTCCCTTCGTGACCGGCAAGCCCGATGGGCTGGGCCTGGGACTGGGGATTGCGCGGGATATCATGACGGAGTTTGGCGGCGTGTTGGAAACCATCCCCTCAAGTCTGGGCGGTGCAGGCTTTCGTCTGAGGATGCGCCGCGCATGAGCGAGACGTTGCGGGTCCTTCTGGTCGATGACGACACGGTGCTGCGTCAGGCATTGGCCCAGTCGTTCGAGCTGGCCGGTATCGATGTCGAGGCGCATGGCGATCCGCTGGCGGCGCTGGCGACGATCACCGCCGATTTTCCCGGCATGGTCGTGTCCGACATACGCATGCCGGGCCTGGACGGGATCGAATTGTCGAAGCGGGTGGCCGCGATCGACGCCGAAATCCCGGTGATCCTGATGACCGGGCATGGTGATGTACCGATGGCCGTCGCCGCCCTAAAGCAGGGCGTCTATGACTTCGTCGCCAAGCCCTTTGCCGCCGATCACCTGATCTCCAGTGGCGAACGCGCGCTGGAGATGCGGCGGCTGGTCCTGGACAACCGGCGGTTGCGACAGGCGGCGGAGGAAGCACAGGGTGCCTATCCGCTGATCGGGGAGACCCCGGTCATGATGCGGCTTCGCGATACGGTGCGACAGGTGGCGCAGGCCGATGTCGACGTGCTGGTCGAGGGAGAGACGGGGACGGGCAAGGAACTGGTCGCGCTGCTGCTGCACCGCTGGAGCGCCAGGCGTACGCGGCCCTTCATCGCGGTTGACTGCGCCGCCCTGCCCGAGGCGATCGCCGAGGACGAGCTGTTCGGCCAGGCGCATGGCCGGACGCCGGGGCGGATCGCGGCGGCGCATCGCGGCACGTTGTTCCTCGACGAGGTGGACAGCATGGCCCCGGCGCTCCAGGGCCGGATGCTCCGTGTGGTCGAGGAGCGGGAGGTCCGCGCGATCGGGGCGGAGGACCCGCAACTGCTCGACCTGCGCATCGTCGCCGCCGCCAAGTCCGATCTGGCCCGTGCGGTGGAGGAGGGGCGTTTCCGCGCCGATCTGCTCTACCGGCTCGACGCGGTGCGGCTGCGCGTGCCGCCGTTGCGCGAGCGGCGGGCCGACGTGCCGTTGCTCTTTGCTCATTTCCTGCGCGAGGCGGCGGAGCGCTTCGGGCGGCCAGTGCCGATGATCGACGGCAGTATCCAGGCTCGGCTGCTGTCGCACGACTGGCCGGGCAATGTGCGCGAGGTGCGCAACTATGCGAACCGCGTCGCGCTGGGCCTGTTCGGCGAAGCGCGCGAGGCGGGGGATCCGCTACCCCTGCCCGAACGGGTCGAGCAATTCGAGGGCGCGACGATCCGCGCCGTGCTCGAGGAAGTGGCGGGCGACGTCCGCGCGGCGCTCGCCGTGCTGGGCATCCCGCGCAAGACCTTTTACGACAAGGTCGCACGGCACGGCATCGACCTGAACGCCTATCGGCCCAATCGCGCTTGACGTTACGGCGGGGGCGGGGGAGCATGGCGGCCACGACACCGATGTACGGTGCGGGGGTTAGGAGATTGCCATGGAGGATGCCGCAGCCCGTCTGGCCAGCGATCCGCGCTACATCGCGCTGGTTCGCAAGCGAGGGCGCTTCACGACTGTCCTGACGGTCATGATGCTGATCGTCTATTTCGGGTTCGTCCTGACCATCGCCTTCGACAAGGCGTTGCTCGCCCATTCGGTCAGCGGGGGCGCAACGAGCTGGGGCATACCGATCGGGCTGGGGGTGATCGCCCTAGCGATCGTGCTGACCGGCCTGTACGTATGGCGGGCCAATCGCGATTTCGATCCGGTCATCGACGCGCTCCGGGCGGAGTATGGCGCATGACGCGCGGGGGGATCACGCTTGCCGCCGCCCTGACGCTGCTGCCCGTCTCGGCGGTCGAGGCTCATGCCATCGGCCCTGCCGTCCAGCAGGCGACGAACTGGACCGCGATCGGCATGTTCGCGGCCTTTGTCGCGCTGACGCTGGCTATCACCCGTTGGGCCGCGCGGCGAACCCGGACGGCCTCCGACTTCTATACGGCCGGGGGCGGGATTACCGGCTTCCAGAACGGCCTGGCGATCGCGGGCGACTTCATGTCCGCCGCATCCTTCCTGGGCATTTCGGCGCAGATCTATGCCGATGGCTATGACGGGCTGATCTACTCGATCGGCTTCCTCGTCGGCTGGCCGATCCTGTTGTTCCTGATGGCCGAGCGGCTGCGCAATCTGGGGCGGTTCACCTTCGCCGATGTCGCGTCCTTCCGGTTCGCCCAGACGCCGGTGCGGATGGTGGCGGCGTGTTCGACATTGCTCGTCGTCCTGTTCTATCTGATCGCGCAGATGGTCGGGGCGGGGCAGTTGATCCGCCTGCTGTTCGGCCTGCCCTATGGCTATGCGGTGATCATCGTCGGCGTGCTGATGACCATGTACGTCCTGTTCGGCGGCATGACCGCGACGACCTGGGTCCAGATCGTCAAGGCGATGATGCTGCTGGGTGCTGCCAGCTTCATGGCGATCGCCGTGCTGGCGCGGTTCGGGTTCAGCCCCGAGGCGCTGTTCGCCCGCGCGGTCGAGGTGAAGACGGCACTGGCGGCTCTGGCGGGCGCAGGGCCGGACGAGGCGGTGACGAAGGGCCGGGCGATCATGGGGCCGGGCGGGTTCATCAAGGATCCGATCTCCGCCATCTCGATCGGCGCCGCGCTGATGTTCGGCACGGCAGGCCTGCCGCATATCCTGATGCGCTTCTTCACGGTGCCCAATGCCAAGGCGGCACGCAGTTCGGTGCTGTGGGCGACGGGCTGGATCGGTTATTTCTACATCCTGACCTTCGTCATCGGCTTCGGCGCGATCGTGCTGGTCGCGACCGACCCTGGCTTCCTCGATGCGGATGGCGCGCTGCGTGGCGGCAGCAACATGGCGGCGATCCACCTGGCGCAGGCGGTCGGCGGCAACCTGTTCCTGGGCTTCATCTCGGCGGTGGCGTTCGCGACCATCCTGGCGGTGGTGGCCGGTCTGACCCTGTCGGGAGCCTCGGCGGTCAGTCATGACCTCTATGCGACCGTCATCAAGAAGGGGAAGGCGGACTCCGCTTCCGAGCTTCGGGTGTCGCGGATCACCGTGCTAGTGCTGGCGGTCATCGCGATCCTGCTGGGCATCCTGTTCGAGAAGCAGAATGTCGCCTTCATGGTCAGCCTAGCCTTCGCGCTGGCGGCGTCGGCCAACTTTCCGGTGCTGTTCCTGTCGCTGCTCTGGTCGGGCTGCACGACGCGCGGCGTGGTGGCGGGCGGCCTGGTCGGCCTGTTGACCGCGCTTGTGCTGACCATCCTGTCGCCTGCCATCTGGGTGAACGTCCTGGGCCATGCCGCGCCCATCTTCCCCTATGGCTCGCCGACCATCTTCTCGATGCCGCTGGCGTTCCTGACCATCTGGCTGGTGTCGATCACCGATAGCAGCGGTCGTGCGGCGGTCGACAAGGCCGGCTATCCGGCGCAGCGCATCCGCTCGGAGACGGGCATCGGCGCGTCGGGCGCACACGACCATTAAGTCTCGATCCCCGCTGTCTCGATACGGGGCAGCGGGGACAGACGGTCCGATATCGGGCCGCTGCCGAAACGGTAAACGAGACGTTAACAGGGGGCTATGAGACGCCGCCTAGTCCTGACCAACGAAGCCGCCCGCCATCCCTTTCGGCGCACGCTGCCGCCCCCCGTCAAAGCGCGGAGGCGACAGGACGATGATCAGGATATCCGGCTGTTCGTCCTCAGCTTCACCGCCTTCTTCATCAGCATCTACACGTTTCTGTTTTAAGCCGGTTCGACGGAAACCTCGTCGCAGGCACGGTGCAGCAGCAGTGCGAGCCATGCGGATACGAGGCACATGCCCGCGACCACGAACAGCATGTCGGCCGATGATACGCCCGCCGCGCTGATCGCAAAGGCCAGAATCGAGCCGATCGTCATGGCGAAGCAGTTGACGATGTTGTTCGCCGCCACCGTCCGCGCGGTCTGATCCTTTTCGACCGTGGTGGTCAGAAAGGCATAGAGCGGCACCACGAACATGCCCCCGGTCGTGGCGATCGCCAGAAGCGTGGCGAGGATACCGATGGCCCGCGGCTCGGCCAGGAACGCCTGCCAGCTATACAGGCCGCCGCCGACCGCCGGGGTCCAGTTGCGGCAAAGGAACGAAAACAGCACGACGAAGGCGCCCATGGCGATGACTGACATCGGCGAATAGCGCGCCGAAATCTCGCCCTTCAGCATCGTGTTGATGACCACCGATCCGATGGCGACCCCGATCGAGAAGATGGCGATGGCCAGGCTGGCGACTTCCTTGTCCGCCGTCAGGACATTCTTCACCAGCGGCGGGAAGATGATGATGAGCACCGCGCCGATCGTCCAGAAGAAGCTGATCGCGATGATCGCCAGGAACAGGCGGCGGATATGCAGCGTCGCCGAGATCAGCCGCCACGAGGCGGTAAAGGGGTTGTAGTTGAGCTTCAGCGGCGGCCCCTCGCGCGGCGCCGGGGGCACCTGACGTCCCAGGAACCAACCGATCACCGCGACCACCAGCACGCCGATGGCGGCCGCCTCGATCGGGATCCAGCCCGCTGCGACCGTGCCGAGCAGGATCGCCAGATAGGTCCCCGCCTCGACCAGGCCGGTACCGCCCAATATGTCCTCGGCCTCCAGATGCTGGGGCAGGATGGCGTATTTGATCGGCCCGAAAAAGGTCGAATGGACGCCTAGCGCCAGCACCGTGCCCAGCATCAGCGCCAATCCGGCGGTCGTGTACCCCGCCTTGGCGATCAGCAGGCCACCCGCACCGACCAGCATGATGCCGATCTCGACCGTCTTCACGATCCGAATGATCTTGGCCTTGTCGTGGCTGTCGGCCAATTGCCCCGACAGCGCCGACAGGAAGACGAAGGGCAGGATGGCGGCGCCGGTCGCGGCGCAGTTGAAATAGAATTCGGAATGGGGGTCGGTGAAGATCGCATAGGTGGCGAACAACACCATCGACGTCTTGAACAGGTTGTCGTTGAACGCGCCGAGAAACTGGGTGGCAAACAGCGGCAGGAAGCGACGCTGTTTGAGAAGCCCGAGGGCATTGAGCATAACGAAAAATGGCCCGATCGTGGCAACAGGATGACAGCAACATAGCCATGCGTACCCGTATCGCCAACCGCTTAAAGCGGTTTGTCATGGGCGAACGAGCGGTTAGAAGGCGGCATGCTGACGCTGCCCAACCTGTTGACGCTCTCGCGAATCCTGGCCGTGCCGCTGCTCGCGGGGATGTTATGGCAACCCGATTGGGCGCTGGGCTACGGCATCGCCTTTGCCCTCTACTGCCTGATGGGCATCACCGATTATTTCGACGGCTATCTCGCGCGTGCGCAGGGGGCGGTGTCGAAGCTGGGCGTCTTTCTCGATCCGATCGCCGACAAGATCATGGTCGCCTCGGTCATCCTGGTGCTGGTCGCGGTACAGGTCCTGAGCGGGGTGAGCGTGGTCGCGGGCCTCGTCATTCTGCTGCGCGAGATCGCGGTTTCGGGACTGCGCGAGTTCCTCGCGCAGTTGCAGGTGTCGGTGCCCGTCTCGCGACTGGCCAAGTGGAAGACGACCCTGCAACTGATCGCGCTCGGTGGTCTGATCCTGGGCGGTGCGCTGCCCGGTTGGCCGTGGATGCATGTGGCGGCCCTGGCGGCGCTCTGGGCCGCGGCGGTGCTGACGCTCGTCACCGGCTGGGATTATCTCCGCGTCGGCCTCAAGCATATGGATAGCTGATGACGCTGACGATCCTGTATTTCGCCTGGGTCCGGGAACGGATCGGACAGGCCGAAGAGACGGTGACGCTGCCCGAGCACGTCGTGACGGTCGGCGATCTGGTCGCATGGCTGGCGACGCGGGGTGGCGGCTATGCCGAGGCGATGGCCGAGCCGGAGCGGCTGCGCGCGGCGGTCGACCAGACTTTCGTTGGCCTCGACGCCGCCATCGGCAATGCCCGCGAGGTCGCGATCTTTCCGCCGGTGACGGGCGGATGATCCGTATCCTGGTATCGGTCGCCCCGATCGATCTGGCCGAGGAAGTGGCGCGCATCGAGGGACAGGATGTCGGCGCGGTGGCGAGCTTTTGCGGGCTGGTCCGCGCCGATGACGGGGTCGACTGCCTCGAACTCGAACATTATCCCGGCGCGACCGAGGCGGCGTTGGAGCGGATCGCACATGAGGCGGCGGAGCGCTGGTCGCTCCAGGCCGCGACGATCGTCCACCGCGTCGGCCCGATGCGGCCGGGCGAGCGGATCGTGCTGGTCCTGGCGGCGGCCCCGCATCGCCGCGACGCGCTCGACGCCTGCGCCTATCTGATCGACCGGCTGAAGACCGACGCGCCCTTCTGGAAGCGCGAGACGCGGGGGCATGATGCCCGCTGGGTCGAGGCGCGAGACAGCGACGCAGCGGCCGCCGAACGCTGGACTTCATAAAAAAAGGCGAGGCCGAAACCCCGCCTTTTCCTGGTTCGGCGATCCGCCGACTTAGCCGATCTTCGGCACGTTGATGCCGTTGGTCAGATGCACGACGCCGTTGGTCGCCTGGACATCGGCCTTATCGACATAGGCCTTCTGGCCGTTCACGTCGGTCAGCATGATATTGCCGTTGGGGCCAAGCTGCGCCGTCAGCGGCTGACCGGCGAGGGTCGTCAGCGTGGCGGTGCCGTTGCCCGCCGCGATCTGCGCCTTCAGCTGGTCGGCGGTCACCTTGCCCGACACGACATGGTATTTCAGGATCGTCGCCAGCGTGGCCTTGTTCTCCGGCTTGCTCAGCGTGTCGAGCGCGCCCGGGGGCATACGGCTGAACGCCTCGTTGCTCGGCGCGAAGACGGTGAAGGGGCCGGGGCCGGACAGATCGGCGGTCAGGCCTGCCGTCGTGACGAGGCGCGCCAGCGTGCTGCGATCCGGCGTCGCGGCCAGGATCTGGACGATGGTGCCGGTGGCGGCGGGCGTCGCGGTGGTCGGGGCTGCCGGAGCAGTCTGGGGCGCCGTCTGGGCCATGGCGGCACCCGCGCCGGTCAGGGCCGTGGCGGACACGAGAATAGTAAAGGTCTTCAACATGAATAGCATACTCCCGTTCTTCTGGCGGCGGAGCGGGGTCGCATCGCGCCGCATGGTGAAGGGCAGGCCAGCCGTTCCTCAAGCGAAACGGCCGTCCTGCTGGGAGTAACGCACTTAATCCAGTTTTGGCACCAAAACGCCGTTGACGATGTGGATGACCCCGTTCGCCTGGGTCATGTCACCCGCCTCGATATAGCTCTTGTTGCCGCCGCTGTCGGTCAGGGTGATCACCGACTGGGTCATGCTGACGGTCAGCCATTCGCCCTGGACGGTCATCAGCTTGGCGGTCCCGCCACCGGCCGCGATCTGCTGTTGCAGGTCGGCGATACCGACGACGCCGGGCACCATATGAAAGCGGATCAGCTTGACCAGCGAGTCCCGGTTGGCGGGCTGCAACAGCTGCTCCTGCACACCCGGCGCCAGTCGAGCGAAAGCCTCGTTGGACGGTGCGAACAGCGTATAGGGGCCGGGGCCTGCGAGCGTCGTCGCAAGCCCGGAGGCGCGGATCGCGGCGACCAGCGAGGATAGCGAAGGCGTGGCCGTCGCATTGTCGAGGATGGTGCGGGTCGGGACCATCGGCTGGTCCGGCTGCGGGGCTGCCGGGGTCGCGACGACCGGCGCGCTGGACGGGGCCGCAGGGGCTTCCCGCTGATCCCGCCCGCGTCCGCAGCCGCCCAGTCCGATCATGGCGATGAGCGGCAGAACGGCCACCAGCCGCCGTGCATTATGGGTCATGGGCGAAATCTCCTGTAGATGGGATGATATCGAAGAGGACGCGCAAGGCACGGCCCCAAGTTGCGCTTCACGCTGCTTCCGCGAGCACCTGTGCCAACAGACGAAAGTCCTTCTCGCGCGGGCTGGCGCGACGCCAGACCAGCGCGATCTTGCGTACCGCATTCTCGGCGTCGAGCGGCCGCGCGGTGATCTGGGTATTATCCAGAATCCCTGAGCGCAGCGCCATTTCCGGCAGCATCGTCATGCCCAGGCCATTGTCGACCATCTGGACGATGGTGTGAAGCGACGTGCCCAGCATCGTCGCCTCCGCGCGCAGTTCGGGACGGTTGCAGGCGGCCAGCGCATGATCCTTCAGGCAATGCCCGTCCTCCAGCAGCAACAACCGCGCCTCGTCGATCGCAGAAGCCGGGAAGGCGGCAGGCGGCGTTACATCCTCATCGGTTGGGAAGGCGACGAACAGCCGGTCGTCGAACAAGGGCTCGGCCGTCACCTCGCCACAAGCATAGGGGAGGGCGAGCAGCACGCAATCCGTGCGACCGTTGTGCAGACGCTCGCAGGCCGGGCCGCTCGGCTCCTCGCGCAGGAACAGCTTCAGGTCGGGAAAGTCGCGCCGCAGCCGAGGCAGGATGCGCGGCAGCATGAAGGGTGCGATGGTCGGGATCACCGACATGCGCATCTCGCCCGACAAAGGCCGTCCGGCAGCGCGGGCCATGTCGCCCAGCTCGTCCGCCTCGCGCAGGACACGACGCGCCTTGTCGGCGATCCGCTCGCCCAGCGGCGTGAAGCGCACGACACGCCGCGTCCGCTCGACCAGCGTCACGCCGATCAGCGTTTCCAGTTCGCGCAGGCCCGCCGACAGGGTGGATTGCGTGACGAAACACGCATCCGCCGCCCGGCCGAAATGGCCATGGTCCTGTAGGGCCACGAGATATTGTAACTGTTTCAGGGTCGGTAGATAGGTCGCGGCCATTGATCGTCTCAGTCGATTGCGATGTGACAAATAGCTTGTTGGATCAAAGGCGCCAGTCCCCATATCTGTCGCGGCAACGAATACAGGCGGGCCAACCGCCGATCGTACGAGAGGATGGCTGAAGCCGAATTTTGTTGAAGAATGGAGGCTATTGCCATGTTGACCGTTGGAGACAAGCTCCCCGCATTCACCGTTCCCGTCCAGCAGGGCACCAACGCGCTGCCCGCCGGCGAGACGATCAGCGACACCTCCTATGAGGGCAAGTGGAAGGTCGTGGGCTATTCCGAGCTGAAGGGCGATTTCGAGGATCGCGACGCTGTGCTGATCGGCGCGTCGACCGACACCGCGCATGTCCATCTGGCATGGCGCAAGTCGGACCCGGATCTGGCCGCGGCCGACTTCCCCTGGATCGCGGACAATGGCCGCGTCCTGGCCGATGCGCTGGGCATCGTCGACAAGAATGAGCATGTCGCCTACCGCGCGACTTTCATCATCGACCCCGACAATGTCATCCAGCACGTTACGATCAACGGCCTGAACGTCGGCCGGAACCCGGCCGAGACGCTGCGTGTCCTCGACGCGCTGCAGACCGACGAGCTGTGCCCGTGCAACTGGAACAAGGGCGACGACGTCCTCCAGCTCGCCGCCGAGTAATTCTGTCGTCCGGGGGCGGTGACGTCCCCGGACCCAACATTTCGGACGCCCCGGCGAGGGTCGCTGGTCCATCGCGGATCGGCGGCCCGAACTGGGGCGTCGTTTATCCGGAGCAATCCCTTTCATGTCGCTCAAGGAATTTGCCGGGCAGCTGCCCGACTTCGCCAAGGACATCCGCCTGAACGTCGGCTCGCTGCTCAACGAGCCGGTGCTGAACGATCAGCGCAAGTACGGCCTGCTGCTCGCCTGCGCGCACGGCACCGGCCACAAGCCGCTGGTCGAGGCCGCCGAGGCGGAATGCGCCCCCAAGCTCTCGCCCGAAGCCGCCAATGCGGCGCGCGCGGCGGCGGCGGTGATGGCGATGAACAACGTCTATTACCGCTTCACCCACCTGGCCGGGAACCAGGAATATCGCAACATGCCCGCCAAGCTGCGCATGAACGTGATCGGTGCGCCGGGCATCGACAAGATCGATTTCGAGCTGTTCAGCCTGGCGGTGTCGGCGATCAACGGCTGCGGCATGTGCATCGACGCGCATGAGGCGGTGCTGAAGAAGGCCGGTGCGTCGGCCGAGGTCATCCAGACCGCCGTCCGCATCGCGGCGGTGATGCAGGCCGTGGCCACCGTCCACTCGGCGATCGCATAAAAATATCCTCCCCGGCACGGGGAGGGGGACCATGCGTAGCATGGTGGAGGGGGCTCTCCGCCAAGGACGGACTCTGCGGAAGCCCCCCTCCGTCAGGCCTTTGGCCTGCCACCTCCCCGTGCCGGGGAGGATTTATCCTTTAACCGCTTGGTACAGCCCCCAGAGGCTGGTGAGCGTCAGGATTACCCCGACCAGCGTCAACAGGGTTCGTGCCGGAACCCGCTTCGCCAGCATCGCCCCGAACGGCGCGGCACAGATGCCGCCGATCAGCAGCCCGACCGTCGCCATGGTGAAGGCGCCCCAGCCGAGCTGCGTGATGAACGTCGCCGAGATGGTCGTCGTCAGAAAGAATTCGGCGGTGTTGACCGTGCCGATGGTGGTGCGCGGCGCAGCCCCCTGGGCCAGCAGGTTCGACGTCACCACCGGCCCCCAGCCGCCACCACCCGCCGCGTCCAGAAAGCCGCCGAGGAACCCAAGAGGCTCAACGATCTTGGGCTCACGCGTTGCCGCCTTGTGTCGCCAGGCGCGGATCAGCAGATAGATGCCGATGCCGGTCAGATAGGCCAGGATGAAGGGCTTCACCACGGCTGCATCGATGTTGGACAGCACATAGGCGCCCAGCGCCCCGCCGATCACGCCGGGGATCATCAGCCGCAGGAACAGCCGCCAGTTGACGTTGCGATGGACCGCATGGCTGATCCCCGAGACGGCGGTGGTAAAGGTCTCGACACTGTGCACGCCCGCCGAGGCGGCGGCAGGCGGAACGCCCAGACTGATGAGCAGCGTGTTGGAGATCACCCCGAAGGCCATGCCCAGGGCACCGTCGACCACCTGCGCGGCAAACCCCACGGCCACGAACGGCAGGATGTGGATCAGTTCGGTGCTGGTCGGGTCCATCATGTCTCCTGTGCTTTATGACCGGCGGCCATGCCGTGTCCCGGCCAACGCTGCAACCGCGATAGAGTTTGCCCGATACCAAGCGAGAATGGGTCGATCTGGATTTTGGCCGGGCCTATGCCTAAATGCGCATATCGCATCTGGGGACATGCTCATGCCGAGCCGATTGGCCGCCTATCTCGATTCGATCCGGGCTCGCGATCCCGCTCCGCATTCGCGTGCGGAGATTTTGCTGTACCCCGGCGTCTGGGCGCTGGCCGGGCACCGGGTCGCGCACCGGCTGTACAAGTCGCGGGCCTTCTTCCTCGCGCGGCTGGTCAATCACTTCACCCGCTTCCTGACTGCGATCGACATTCACCCCGGCGCCAAGATCGGGCGCAACTTCTTCATCGACCACGGCTTCGTCGTGATCGGCGAGACGGCGGAGATCGGCGACGACGTCACCATCTATCAGTGTGTGACCCTGGGCGGCACCAGCCCGGACAATGGCGTGGCGGGCAAGCGGCACCCGACCCTGATGGACGGTGCGATCGTCGGATCCGGGGCGCAGGTGCTGGGTCCGATCATCGTCGGTCCGCGCGCGCGGGTCGGTGCGAACGCGGTCGTCACGCGCGACGTGCCCGAGGGGGCGGTGATGGTCGGCATTCCGGCTCGCCCGACGATCGTCGAAGGCGGGGCTGCGCCCGAGAAGCGCTTCGTTCCTTACGGCACGCCCTGTTCCGAGATGTTCGACCCCCAGACCCAGAAGATCGAAATGCTCCGTTGCGAGCTGGAGACGATGCGGCGGCGGCTGGACGCGGTGCTGGCCGAGCAGGGCGAAGAGCGCGACCGGGCCTGATGGGGGTCGTACCCTTTCCCAAAGCGGCGGGGCAGGTGGGGTTCGACCGCGCGGAGCTGACGCGTATCCTCGACCTCTATGGCCGGATGGTCGCGGCCGGGCACTGGCGCGACTATGCGATGGACATGGGCCGCGATGCGGCGATCTTCTCCGCCTTTCGCCGCGCGGCCGAACGCCCCGAATTTCGGATCGAGAAGCGCCCGGCGCTGCGCAACCGTCAGGGCATGTGGGCGCTGATCGGCGAGGGCGGGGCGGTGCTGAAGCGCGGGCACGAATTGGGGCCGGTTCTGGCCCCGGTCGAGCGACGCCTCATGAAGCTGGTCGAGGAATAATCCGTCCTCGTGAAAAAGCGCCGGTCCCCGTGTCGGGAACCGGCGCCATTCCTACAGCCGGGTGATGGGCCGATTACTTGCCGCCACGCTGACGGCACTGGTCATACTGACCCTTTTTGCAGATCGGATAGCTCTTGAGCGGCGCCGGGGCCGGATAGGCCTGGGACGGGCTGGGCGCCTGCTGGAACACGACCGGCGCGCCGGGCGCGGGCTGCGACGCCATGGGCGGCTGGGCGGGCTGATAGCCGCCGGCGGTCATCGTGCCGGCGGTCGCGGCGGCATTGGCCTGCATCGAACCCTGAGCCGACGCGTCGGTCTGGGTCTGCGTCGTGGTCGTATCGGTCTGCGTCGAGGCGCCGGCCTGCATCCCCGCCTGGGCGGTGGTGTCGGTCTGGGTCTGCTGGGCGAAAGCGGGCGCCGCCATCAGAGCGGTGGCGGCCAGAAAAACGAGCTTCATGCGAATCTCCTGTTCAGAAGCGCAAGTGCGTTAGCGCGTCGGGAAGAACGCCCCATGCCGCACTTGGCTCCCTCGTTTCGCTTGCGACCCGATCCTGACAGGCTTTTAATCAACCACCGGCGTCGAGCGAATAGCCCGCCGAGCGCACCGTACGGATGATGTCGGGGCGGTCGCCGATGTTGATGGCCTTGCGCAAGCGACGGATATGCACGTCGACGGTCCGGCTCTCGATATCCGAGTCATGCCCCCACACCGCGTCGAGCAGCCGCTCGCGCGAGAAGACCCAGCCTGGATGCTCGAGGAAATGCTTGAGCAGGCGGAATTCGGTCGGCCCGAGCGAGACGACTTCGCCCGCGCGGCGGACCTTGTGGCCGACCGTATCCATCTCGATATCGGCATAGGTCAGCGCCTCGCCCGCCAGCGCCGGACGTACGCGGCGCAGCACCGCGCCGACGCGCGCGACGAGTTCACGCGGAGAGAAGGGCTTGGTGACATAATCGTCCGCGCCCGTCTCCAGTCCGCGTACCCGGTCCTCTTCCTCGCCGCGCGCGGTCAGCATGATGATCGGCACGTTCGCCGTCTCGGCCGAGCGGCGCAGGCGGCGGCAGACCTCGATCCCCGAAATCCCCTCGACCATCCAGTCGAGCAGGACGATGTCGGGGGTGCTCTCCCGCGCCAGCAGCAGCGCCTCCTCGCCGTCTACCGTATGGGTGACGTCGAAATCCTCGCGCTTGAAATGGAAGACGAGCAGTTCCGCCAGCGCGGCGTCGTCTTCGACCAGCAACATCTTTACCCGTGCCATCGTGCCTGTTCCCTCAAGAAGGCAATGTGCCGCCGCGGTCCCGCTCACCCATCTGGGTGCCGGTGGCGGCGAAATAGACCATCTCCGCGACGTTCGTCGCATGGTCACCGATCCGTTCGAGATTCTTGGCGATGAACAGCAGGTGCGCGACCTGTCCGATCGTCTTGGGATTCTCGACCATATGGGTGACGAGCGTGCGGAAGATGGAATCGTAGAAATCGTCGAGCGCGTTGTCGCTGTCGCGGACCCGGATCGCCGCCTCGGCATCGCGCGCGGCAAAGGCGTCGAGCACGTCATGCACCATCGCCGAGGCGATCTTGGCCATGGCGGGGAGGATCGAGACGGGCTCGATCCGATCCTCGCTCTCGATCATCGGCACGCGCTTGGCGATATTCTTGGCATAGTCGCCGATGCGCTCGACGACGCTGGCGATCTTGAGCGCCGCGACCACCTCGCGCAGATCGTTGGCCATCGGCGCCCGGAGCGCGATGGTCCGCACCGCCAGCCGCTCGACCTCCGCCTCGATCAGGTCGATCGCCTTGTCGTCCTCGCGGACCTTTCGCGCCAGTTCCAGGTCGGAGCGTTGCAGCGCCTTGATGGCATTGGCGATGGCCTCCTCGGCCAATCCGCCCATCTGGCTGATCAGCCCGCGCAGGCGGCCGATATCATTGTCGAAGGCTTTTACGGTGTGGTCCATGATCCTCGTCCTCAGCCGTAACGGCCGGTAATATAGTCCTTCGTCCGCTCTTCCTTCGGGTTGGTGAAGATGTCGGACGTCTTGCCGTACTCGACCAAGGTGCCGAGGTGGAAAAAGGCGGTGCGTTGCGAGACGCGGGCGGCCTGCTGCATATTGTGGGTGACGATCGCGATGGCGTAGCGGCCGCGCAGATCATGGATCAGTTCCTCGATGCGTGCCGTGGCGATCGGGTCGAGCGCGCTGCACGGCTCGTCCATCAGGATGACCTCGGGGTCGACGGCGATGGCGCGGGCGATGCACAGCCGCTGCTGCTGACCGCCCGACAGCGCGGTGCCGCTTTCCGACAGGCGATCCTTGACCTCGTTCCACAGGCCCGCGCGGGTCAGCGAGCGCTCGACGATGGCATCCATCTCGCTCCGCGAGGTCGCCAGACCATGGATGCGCGGGCCGTAAGCGACATTCTCGTAGATCGATTTGGGGAAGGGGTTGGGTTTCTGGAACACCATGCCGACGCGCGCGCGCAACTGCACCACGTCCATTTCGGGCGCATAGATGTCCTGCCCGTCCAGCCGCACGTCACCCGACACCCGCGCCGAGGGGATGGTGTCGTTCATGCGGTTCAGCGTGCGCAGGAAGGTCGACTTGCCGCAGCCAGACGGGCCGATGAACGCGATGACGTGATCCATGTCGACATCGATCGAGATGTCATGGATCGCCTGCTTGTCGGCATAGGACACGCTGACGTTGCGCGCGGTTATCTTGGGGGTATTCACCAGCGTGTCTCGAACCGATTGCGGAGATAGATGGCCAGCCCGTTCATCGCGAGCAGGAAGACGAGCAGAACGATGATCGCGGCCGACGTCTTTTCGATGAAGCCGCGGTCGACCTGATCCGACCAGAGGAAGATCTGGACCGGCAGCACGGTCGCCGGATCGGTCAGCCCGCGCGGCGGCGCGGCGATGAAGGCGCGCATGCCGATCATCAGCAGGGGGGCCGTCTCGCCCAGCGCACGGGCCATGCCGATGATCGTGCCCGTCAGGATGCCGGGCAGGGCGAGTGGCAGCACATGGTGAAAGATCACCTGCACCCGCGAAGCGCCAACCGCCAGTGCGGCATCGCGGATCGAGGGCGGCACCGCCTTGATCGCATTGCGCCCCGCGATGACGATGACCGGCATGGTCATCAGCGCCAGCGTCAGGCCGCCGACCAGCGGGGCCGAGCGCGGCAGGCCGAAGCTGCCCAGGAAGACCGCCAGCCCCAAGAGCCCGAAGATGATCGAGGGCACCGCGGCCAGATTGTTGATCGACACCTCGATCATGTCGGTCCAGCGGTTCTTCGGCGCATATTCTTCCAGATAGAGGGCGGCGAGCACACCGATGGGGAAGGCCAGCGCCAGCGTGACGAGCATCGTCAGCAGCGAGCCCTTCGCCGCCCCCCAGATGCCGACCCGCGTCGGGTCGGTGGCATCGGCATCGCGCAGAAAGCCCATGTCCCAACCGGTCGACAGGACCCCGCGCGCCTGCAACTGAGCAACGACGCGCTCGGCCTCGGGCGTACCGACACCCTTGGCGGCGACGTCGTAGCGGCTGGCGATGGGTAGTTCGAAGCGGGCGGTGCGGCGGAGCACGCCGGGGTCGGCCTTGATCGCGTCGCGCACCACGATCCAGGCGCCGGGCGACAGCAGGTCGGTTCCCATCGGGCCGAAGGCGGTCGTCGCGGCGCTCTCCACCGCATCCTCCAGCCCGGCCCCGGCCAGCGCCAGATCGGCCCCGCGCCCCTTCAGGCGGGCGGGCTCGATCGGCAGTTCGGCGGCGGCGAGGTTGACCGGCATGGCCACCCGCGTCTCGGTAAAGCCGCGAAGCCCCTGCGCCAACATGGTGATCAGCAGGAAGGCGAGGAACGCCGCCGACAAGGCGACGGCCGCCGCGCCCAGCCGCCGGAAGCGACGTTCGGCGGCATAGCGCCGACGCAGGCGACGGGCCATGGCGGGGCTGTTCCAACCCGCGGCCGGAGGCTGGGGGGGCGGCTTATTCATAGGTTTCCCGATACCGCTTCACCACATTCAGCGCGACGATGTTGAGCAGCAGCGTGATGAGGAACAGCGTCAGGCCCAGCGCAAAGGCGGCCAGCGTCTTGGGGCTGTCGAACTCGGCTTCGCCGGTCAGCAGGTCGACGATCTGACGCGTGACGGTGGTCGTGCTGGCAAACGGGTTGGCGGTCAGCGTGGCGACGCCGCTGGCGGCCATGACGACGATCATCGTCTCGCCGATCGCGCGACTGACGGCCAGCAGCACGCCGCCGACCACGCCGGGCAGGGCGGCGGGCAGCATGACGCGGGTGATCGTCTCGGACGGGGTGGCCCCCATCGCCAGGCTGCCGTCCCGCATCGAGCTGGGCACGGCGGCCAGGCTGTCATCGGCCATGGACGAGACGAAGGGGATGATCATCACCCCCATGACCAACCCGGCGGCCAAGGCGCTTTCCGACGAAGCCCACTCGATGCCGATCGCAACCGCGAACTGCCGGACGGCGGGGGCCACCGTCAGTGCGGCGAAATAACCATATACGACGGTCGGGATGCCCGCGAGCACCTCCAGAACCGGCTTCATGATCCGGCGCGCACGGGGGGCTGCATATTGGGTCAGATAGATGGCGCTCATCAGCCCGAACGGAATGGCGACCGCCATGGCGATGACCGCCCCGATGAAGAAGGTGCCCCAGAACAGCGGCACCGCGCCCAGCGACGCGCCCGGATTGCGCGGATCGATCGACTGGGGGCTCCAATGCGTGCCGAACAGGAAATCGGTAACCGGCACGACCGAGAAGAAGCGCCCGGCCTCGTAGAGCAGCGAGGCGACGATCCCGGCGGTGGTCAGGATCGCGATCAGCGATGCCCCCAGCAGCAGTCCGAGCACCACCCGCTCGATCCGGGTGCGCGCCGAAAACTCCGGCCGGACGTGCAGATAGGCATAGGCACCGCCCGCCAGCGCCAGCAGCAGGACGATGGCGGTGGCGATCCAGTCGATCCGCGTCTGCGCGGCGTCATAGGCGGGGGCGAGCGTTCGCGACAGGGCATGGAACGCGCCATGTGCCTGTCCCGCCGCCAGCGCTCGCGCCTCGGACAGGATCGCCGCCCGTTCGAACCCGGGCGGGGGAAGCTGTACGGCGGCCGGGGCCTGGAGCACCATGTCGGTGACGAGCGCGGGGGAGGTCGCGGCCCAGATGGCGAGGAAGATCAACGGCGGCACGGCCGTCCACAGCGCGACATACCAGCCGTAATGATGCGGCAGCGAGCTAGCGCGCGTTCCCGACCGACGGCGGAAACCGAGCGCATGCATCCGCGTCGAGGCCCAGGCGATGATGCCCAGCCCGACCGTCAGGATCAACAGGACGACGCCGTTCATGACGGCAGGCTCGCCGGATCGAGCGTGATTTCACGGGCAATGATGGCGCGCGAACGAGCCTGGATCGCCTCCGGCGAGGCGATCAGACCCCGGCGGACCAGCGGACCGTCCTTGCCCCAGTTTTCGGCATAGAGCCGCAGGAAAGCGCGCAACCCCGGAATGGCGTCGAGATGCGCCTTCTTGGCATAGACATAGAGGGGGCGCGATCCCGGATAACGGTCGGCGGCGATGGCGTCATAGGTCGGCTGCACGCCGTTGATCGTCACCCCGTCGACCGTCTGGCGGTTTTCCTCGAGATAGGAATAGCCGAAGACGCCGAGCGCATCGGGATTGGCCTGGAGCTTCTGGACGATCAGATTGTCGTTCTCGCCCGCATCGATATAGGCGCCGTCCTCGCGCACGCGCGTGCAGAACAGGCGGTGCGCTTCGGGATCACGGGTGGCCAGCGCCGGTGCGCCGGGCTCGACCGCATCGCACCCTTTAGCCAGGATCAGCTCGGCCAGTGCGTCGCGCGTGCCGCTGGTCGCGGGCGGACCATAGACCTGGATCGGAATGGCGGGGAGCATCGGATTGACGTCGGCCCAGGTGCGCGCGGTATTGGGCTTGCCGCCGGGATGTGCGGACAGCGCGCGGTAGATGTCGACCGAGGTCAGCGCCATGTGCGGCCCGCGCTTGGATTCGGCAAAGGCGATGCCGTCGATGCCGATCTGGATCTCCAGCAATTCGCCTGCGCCGTGCGCCGCGCAGTCGCGATATTCGCTGGGCTTCATGCGGCGCGAGGCATCTTCCAGGTCGGGATGCCCCGCCCCGATCCCGGCGCAGAACAGCTTCATGCCCGCGCCCGTACCCGTCGACTCGATCACCGGCGCCTTGGCATCGGGATCGGCCGCGACGAAACGCTCGGCGATGATCGTGGTGAAGGGATAGACGGTCGACGAACCAACAGCCGTGATCTGCTCCCGCACGCCCGCGCCGCCGCCATTGGCCTGATCATGGCAGGCCGCCAGCGCGAACATCGCGGCGAGAAGGCAGGGCAGACGCATCGAGATCCTTGGAAACACCGGAACGGGTGCGAACCGGCGCTGCCACGCTCGCCATACTCCCGTGTGACATTTTTATTGTGGTTTTGTGACAGCGCTCTCGGAAGCGTTCTTTTCCGGTATCTTCAGCGCAGGCAGGCGGACCGTCACGGTCGTCCCGACGCCCACCTCGCTGGCGATTTCCAACTTTCCACGATGCCGCTCGACGATGTGTTTCACGATGGCGAGGCCCAGGCCCGTACCGCCGATGCTGCGGCTCCGACCCGAGTCGACGCGGTAGAAACGTTCGGTCAGGCGCGGCAAATGGCTGGCGGCGATGCCTTCGCCCCGGTCGGCGACGCTCAGGCGCAGCATGGGCCCGTCGCGATCCAGCCTGACACGCACCGGCGTCTCGGCCTTCCCGTATTTCATCGCATTGCCGATCAGATTGTGCAGCATCTGCGACAATTGCGCACGGTCACCCGCAATCGGCGGCAGATCTTCCGCCAGTTCGCAGCCAATGTCGTCGGCGCGCGACGAACCGGAGTCGAGGAACTCCTCCCAGACATGGTCGACCAGCTCGGCCATATCGACGGGCTGGGCGGGCTGGCGATATTTGTCGGCCTCGATCCGGCTGAGCGAGATCAGGTCCTCGACCAGGCGCTGCATCCGCCGCGCCTCGTCGAACATCACCTTCAGGAAGCGCGCGCGGATTTCGGCATCCTCGCCTGCTTCGTCGCCCAGGGTTTCGATGAACCCGAGGATCGAGGCGAGGGGGGTGCGCAATTCGTGGCTGGCATTGGCCACGAAGTCGACGCGCATCCGCTCGGCGGCATCGTGCGCGGTCTGATCGATCAGGTGGACGATACGCTGGCCGCTCGTGGTATCGGCGACGCGCATTTCCCAGCGCTGTTCGAGCGACCCCAGTCCGACGAGAGAGATCGGATGGTCGGGATCGGTCACGCCTTCCTTGGCCAGCAGGCGTTCGGCGGCCGCGGGATGCCGGATGGCGATGCGGGCATCCTCGCCGACGATATGCTTGCCGAGCAGCCCGCGTGCCGAGCGATTGGCCAGGATCACGCGTCCACCCTCGATCAGCAGCACCGGCTCGACGATCGCGTCCAGCGCTTCTTCGAGCAGCGGAGAGAGGCCGGTATGGCCCTCCTCGGCAGCGGGATCCTCCTCGGCTTCGTTCGGCACGCCCTCACTGGCGACCAGGGCGGCGGCGATCCCGCCGACCAGCGCAATGATGGCAGGCGCCGGTCCTGCCGTCAGGAACACGACGGCGGCGGCCACCACGACGACGACGATGGCCCATAAGGTGCGAATGCCGAATCCCATGACGTGCCGATGTAGCGGCGCAGGCGCGCCCTGTCTCCACCGCTGAATGGCGGACCGGCACGGACCGGCTTCCAGTTTTGGGAAGCGGCTGGGCTTGCACAGGTTCTTGTGGCGGGCCGACGAATATGGGAGATCGCTTCGTCATGGACGACACGCCCTCCGAACCCGGCCCCGCATCGGGCTTCGCGCCCGAAGCGCAGGCCGATGCGCCTGCCTCCAGCGTGACCAGCCGCCGGATGCTGATGCTGGGCGCGGTCGGGGCGAGCACGGTGATTGCCGTCCGCCCGGCGCTGGCCCAGACGACGGCATCGGTGCTGAACTGTCAGATCCCCGTGCCCGGTCCGGGCGATGCCGGAAAATATATCGACAGGAATGGTAATGTCGTGAACCCCGGCCCGCTGGGACCGTTGGGCGCGCTGTTCGGCGGGCCCTATCCGCCACCGTCGCGGCCCTTCACCGGAGAGGAAGTGCGCAATGCGCTGTACAACGGCATGTCGCTGCCCGGCACCACTTACTATTCCAACGATGCCTATCTCAAATATATCAAGAAGCTGAGCGGTGGCCAGAGCGGCTATACCTGTTTCCTGTCCATTCAGAATCCCAGGACCTGATCCGATGGCCGGTCCGCGCTACCGCGCGGCGGCGGCGGCGCTCTTGATCGTCGAGCCGCTGGATATGTTCACGGCCGTTTTCCATCGCCCCTCCGGCGTGACCCATTTGCTGAACGAACCGGCGCCACAGATATTGGAGGCGCTGGCGGACGAACCGTTGGATAGGGATGCGCTGCTCGCTCGGCTCGCCCAGAATTTCGACTTGGGTGAGGCAGACGGTACGGCGGTGCTGCAGGCTCGTCTGACTGAACTGGAGACGGCCGGATTGGTCGACCGGGTGTGAGGCATCAAATTACCTTGCGGGTCGGGCCGGTCGGTTTCCGGATCGGATCGGACTGGCATGCGCCGATTGCGGCGCTGGATGCGCTGTATCGCGACTATCCGCGACCCGAATTTGCCGATTACAGCTTCCGATTGGAGGCCGTATCGCCCTGGCGCCGCCGGGTGCGGCCATCCGTTCGGGTGGCGGGGGATTACTGGTTGCCTGATGCGTCGCCATTGCCGTTGGCGCAAGGGTTGCTGGCGGCCGAGATGGGCATGAACTTGCAGGTCGCGCTCGGGCATCGCCGCCACCTGCTGCTTCACGCCGCCGTGGTCGCACGTGGCGATCGGGCGATCCTGATGAGCGGCGTGTCCGGCGCAGGCAAGTCGACGCTGGCGTTGATGCTGTCGCACCGGGGCTGGCGCTTCCTGGGCGACGAGTTTGCCATGATCGATCCGGACACCGGCCTGGCCCATCCCTTTCCCCGTCCGGTCAGCCTGAAGAACGAGAGCCTTTCGCTCATTCCCGAAGGCTGTCGCACAGGTCCGTTGCTGACGGGCACGCCCAAGGGCGATGTGCGCCACGTCGCGCCGCCCGCCGCTGCGATCGCTGCGATGGATGAGCCTGCACGGCCTGCGCTGGTGATCTTTCCGCGCTTCGGATTTCCCTCCGCCTTGAGTGGCCTCGCGCCGACCGAGACCTTTATGCGATTGACCCAGGCGTCGACCAACTATGTCGCGATGGGGGAGGCCGGGTTCCAGGCACTGACCCGTCTCCGTGCGCAGGTCCCGGCGGTGGCGCTCGATTATCCCGATGGCGAAGCGGGTGTCGCCGCTGTCGAAGCCCTTTGGGAGGCGCTGTGAGCGCGGTTCGGACGTTGGTCGCGCTGCTGCGTGATCCCAGGCGTGCTAGGGCTGTGGATCCGGCGCACTGGACCGAGGTGCTGGCGGTTGCGCGGGCCGAGACGCTGGCCGGAACCCTGGCGTATCGGTTGGAGGGGCTTGCGCTACCCGGTGAGGTCGTCGGGGCGCTCGCGGAGGCCCGGATCGACGCCGCCGAGGCCAGGCGGACGGCGCTGTGGGAGGCGAACCGCGTGGCGCTTGCGCTTCGGCCCCTGGGGCACCCGGTAATCCTGTTGAAAGGCACCGCCTTCGTCGCGGCCGGGCTGGCGGCGGGGCAGGGGCGCGCCATTGGCGACTGCGACATCCTGCTTCCCCGGCCGCTGCTCGACCATGCAGAAAAGCTGCTGGTCGATGCCGGATGGGAATGGATGAAATCCGATCCCTATGATGACCTCTATTATCGCCAATGGATGCACGAGCTTCCCCCGCTGGTCCATGGTGAGCGGGGGCGGATGGTCGATGTCCACCACACCATCCTGCCGCTGACGGCGAGGCCGACACCGGATGCGCAGGCGCTGATCGGCGATGCCGAAGTGCTGGACGGCGGATTGGCGGTACTGTGCCATACGGACATGATCGTCCATGCGGCGGCGCATCTGTTGGCCGATGGCGAACTGGCCGGTGGCCTCCGCAATTTATGGGATATCCATGCGCTGATCCAGGAACGGGGCATGGAGGGGCTGGAGACGCGGGCGGCGCATCACGGCCTTTCGTTCGCCGTCGATCGTGCGCTGCGGTTGACGCATGCGCTTTACGGCACGACCGTTCCTGCCCGGTGGCAAAGGCTGACCATGATCGATCGCCTTTACCGATGCCGCATGATGGCGCGCGAAGGATGGGCGCGCGAGCGGCACAAGGCATTACGGATGATGTTTTATATCCGCTCGCACCTCATCCGAATGCCGCTGCCGATGCTCATCCGACATTTGTGGATCAAGTGGCGGAAGGGGAAAGCCGCGACAGGGTCGGGATAAGCTCGGCATAGCCGTCGATGATCGCGTCCGCTCCCAAGGCTTCGACCGGCTGGCTGAGGAACCCGAAGGAGCAGGCGATGACCGGCAGTCCCGCCGCACGGGCCGCCTGGACGTCGAAGATCGAATCGCCGACGAACGCGGCTTTCCCCCCGCCGCACTGCTCGACCAGGGCCTGGATCGGTCTGGGCGAGGGCTTTGCGACGCCCAGCGTATCACCGCCGATGATCGAGGCGAAGCGATCGGTCAGGTCCAGCGCCCCCAGGATCGCCCGGGCGAAGCGCTCCAGCTTGTTGGTCATGATGCCCAGTGTTACGCCGCGCGCCGCCAGTTCATCCAGCGCCTCGATCGCGCCGGGAAAGGGGGCGGTATGCACCGCCAGATGGGCTTCGTAATATTCGAGCAGCAGGTGGTGCAGCCGATCCAGCGTCTCGGCATCATGGCCGCCGGTCGCGGCCAGCCCATGCCGCAACATCGCGCGGGCGCCGCCGCCGATCATCGGCTTGACCGCCTCGACGCTCAGGGGCGCACGTCCGATCGAGCCCAGCGCGTGGTTGACGGCGGCGGTCAGGTCGCCGCTGGTATCCAGCAGCGTGCCGTCCAGGTCGAAGCCGACAATGGCGAAGGGAAAACCATGCGATGAATTGACGTCCATGTTCGGTCCCGGTGCAGTCTCCGACTGGCCTTGACCGGAAATCCATGGCAGGCGCAACCGTCATGACGAGACCGATCGCCGCCATCATCCTCGCCGCGGGTAAGGGCACCCGCATGAAGTCGGACCTGCACAAGGTCCTCCATCCCATTGCCGGGCGGCCGATGCTGCTCCACCTGATCGACAGCGTGAAGGCCTTGTCGCCCGAACGCATGGTCGTGGTGACGGGTGCCGGGCGCGAGCAGGTCGAGGCGGCCGTCGCACCGCTGGGCGTCGCCACCGCGCTTCAGGCCGAACAGCTGGGCACCGGCCATGCCGTCGCGCAGGCGCGCGAGGCACTGGCCGGGTTCGAGGGCGATGTGCTGATCCTCTACGGCGACGTTCCGCTGGTAGAGGCACGGACGATGCGTGCGATGATCGACCGGCTGGGCGAAGCCGATGCGCCGGCGGCGGTGGTGCTGGGCTTCCGTCCTGGTGATCCTGCAGCTTACGGCCGGGTCATTGCCGATCGGAGCGGGCGTATCGATCGGATGGTCGAGTTCAAGGATGCCGATCCTGAAGAGCGTGCCGTAACCCTCTGCAATTCCGGCCTGATGGCTGTCCGCTCAAGCGACTTATTCGGCCTGCTCGACCAGGTCGGCAACGACAATGCGGCGGGGGAATATTATCTGCCCGATATCGTCATGCTGGCCGCCGCGGACGGTCGCCACTCGGCCGTTATCGAGACGGGAGCGGGCGAGGTCGCGGGCGTCAACAGCCGGGCCGAACTGGCGGTGGTCGAGGGGGACTGGCAGGCCCGTCGTCGTGCCCGCGCGATGGCCGATGGCGCGACGCTCATCGCACCCGATACGGTCTGGTTCTCGCACGATACCCGTCTCGGCCGCGACGTCGTGATCGAGCCGCATGTCGTGTTCGGCCCCGGCGTCCATGTCGCCGACGGCGTGACCATCCACGCCTTTAGCCATCTGGAGGGCGCGACCGTCGCCACCGGTGCGGATATCGGCCCATATGCCCGGCTCCGCCCCGGTGCGGACGTGCGCGAGGGCGCACGGGTCGGCAATTTCGTCGAGATGAAGAAGGCCGTCCTCGGCCCCGGCGCCAAGGCCAACCATCTGACCTATCTGGGCGATGCCGAAGTGGGCGCGGGCGCCAATATCGGCGCGGGCACCATCACCTGCAATTATGACGGCTTCCTCAAGTATAAGACCGTGATCGGCGAGGGGGCTTTTATCGGCTCGAACTCGGCGCTGGTCGCGCCCGTCGCGATCGGAGCGGGTGCGATCGTGGGTGCGGGTTCGGTCGTGACGAGCGACGTGGAGGCCGATGCCCTCGCACTCGTCCGCGCCGAGCGGCAGACCAAGGCCGGTTGGGCCAAGCGTTTCAGAGACATGATGACGGCCAAAAAGGCCGCGAAAAAGGCTGGGGAGTAAGTAGCTTATGTGCGGTATCGTAGGAATTCTAGGCGGTGACGACGTGGCCGAGCGGCTGCTCGACGGGCTGCGTCGCCTGGAATATCGGGGCTATGACTCGGCGGGCATCGCGACGATCGACCATGGCGAGATCGAGCGTCGCCGGGCCTCGGGCAAGCTGATCAATCTGGCCAAGGAACTTGCGGCGCATCCGCTGCCCGGCTCCATCGGTATCGCGCATACCCGCTGGGCGACGCATGGTGGTCCGACGACCAACAATGCCCACCCGCACGCGACCGATCACGTCGCGGTCGTGCACAACGGCATCATCGAGAACTTCAAGGCCTTGCGCGACGAACTGATCGGGCGCGGCCGGGTCTTCACCAGCGAAACCGACACCGAAGTCGTGGCGCATCTGGTCAGCGAGAAGGTCGAGCAGGGCCTCGACCCCGTTGCCGCCGTCCGTGAGGTGCTGCCGCGCCTGCACGGGGCTTTCGCACTTGCCATCCTGTTCCGCGACCAGCCCGACATGCTGATCGGCGCGCGGCTCGGCTCGCCGCTGGTGGTCGGTTACGGCGACGACGAGACCTATCTGGGGTCCGACGCGCTGGCGCTGGCACCGCTGACCCAGCGTATCGCCTATCTGGATGAAGGCGACTGGGTCGTCTGCACCCGCGAGGGCGCGCAGGTCTATGATCGTGACAACACCCCCGTCGACCGGCCCGTCACCCTGTCGGGCGTCACCGGTGCGCTGATCGACAAGGGCAATCACCGCCACTTCATGCAGAAGGAAATCTACGAGCAGCCGATCGTCGTCGCTCAGACGCTGCGCTCGTATCTCCAGCGGCTGGAGGGCAAGGTCGCGCTGCCCATTCCGGACTTCGACCTGTCGGGCATCAAGCGGGTCACTATCGTCGCCTGCGGGACCAGCTTCTACGCGGGCATGGTCGCCAAATACTGGTTCGAGCAGTTTGCGCGCGTGCCCGTCGATCTCGATGTCGCGTCCGAATTCCGCTATCGCGCGCCCGTCATGGAGCCGGGCGGCCTGATGATCGTCATCAGCCAGTCTGGCGAGACCGCCGACACGCTGGCGGCGCTTCGTCATGCCAAGAATGAGGGGCAGACGATCGCGGCGGTGGTCAACGTACCGACCAGTTCGATGGCGCGCGAGGCGGACCTGCTGCTGCCGACCCATGCCGGGCCGGAGATCGGCGTCGCCTCGACCAAGGCCTTTACCTGCCAGCTCAGCGTGCTCGCCGCACTGGCCGCCAATCTGGCCAAGGCCAAGGGGCGGCTTTCGGCTGAGAAGGAAAAGCAGATCGTCCGTCACCTGGCCGAAGCGCCCGCCGCGATCAACGGCGCGCTGGCCTATGACGAAGCGATCGAGGGCATGGCGGGTGCCGTCGCGGGGGCGCGCGACGTGCTTTATCTGGGGCGTGGCACCGACTATCCGCTGGCGCTGGAAGGCGCATTGAAGCTGAAGGAAATCAGCTACATACACGCCGAAGGTTATGCGGCGGGCGAGATGAAGCACGGCCCGATCGCGCTGATCGACGAGCATGTCCCCGTCATCGTCATCGCGCCCTCCGGCCCGCTGTTCGAAAAGACCGTCTCCAACATGCAGGAGGTTCAGGCGCGCGGCGGCAAGGTGATCCTGATCTCCGACTATGACGGGATCGAGGCGGCGGGCGACGGCTGCATCGCCACCATCACCATGCCCAAGGTCCACCCGCTGATCGCGCCGATCGTCTATGCGGTGCCGGTACAGCTGCTCGCCTATCATGTCGCCGTCGCCAAGGGTACCGATGTCGACCAGCCGCGCAATCTCGCCAAGAGCGTTACGGTCGAATAACTGACCATTTACGTCACTTTAAGCCTCTCCGGTTACCATCTGTCGTCGTGTTGAGTAATGAAGACGGATGGTAGCCGGATGCGTATTCTGATCGTCGACGACGAACCGGCGGTTCACGAGAGCTACGACCTGTGCTTCTCGGGACGGAACGCTGCGCTGGACGCGATGGCGACCGAGCTGTTCGGTGAGGCGGCCGACGGGTGGGACGACGACCTCGTGCTCGACCGGCATCATTGCCATCAGGGTCTGGAGGCGGTCGCCGCGGTCGAGCGAGCCCAGGCGGAAGGATCGCCTTTCGCGGTGGCGTTCATCGACATACGGATGCCGCCGGGTATCGACGGTCGCGAAACCGCGCGGCGCATCCGGGCGCTCGATCCCGATATCCATATCGTCATCGTCACCGGCTATTCGGATTTCTCTCCCGCCGAGATCGGCAAGGTGGCGGGGCCGGCCGACAAGATCTTCTACATCGCCAAGCCGTTCGAGGTGATCGAAGTCCAGCAGATGGCGCACGCCCTGTGCCACCGCTGGAACAATGATCGCGAACTTGCTACCGCCCGGGCATTGCTGGCGACGCAGGTGGCGACGCTGGAGGAAAAGACCGCCGAGCTGGAAGCGAACGAAAGCCGGGCGATGCATATCGCCATGCACGACGCCCTGACCGATGCCCCCAACCGCGTCGCCTTCCTGCGCGGCCTGACCGAGCGAGGGCGTCAGGACGGTCCGTTCGTTACCGCGATGCTCGATCTCGACCGGTTCAAGCTCGTCAACGACACGCTCGGTCATCTTGCCGGGGATGAATTGATCCGTATGGTGTGCGCGACCATCCAGGCCAATATGCCCGAGGGCGCGATGCTGGCCCGGCTTGGCGGTGACGAGTTCGGCATCTTCTTCGGGGCGGAGGACATTGGCCTGGCCGTCGCTGCCTGTGACCGGATCGTCACCGCCTGTGCCTCGACCTTCAACGTGCTGGGCCATGCGGTGCGGTGCGGCGCATCCTGTGGCTTGGTGATGTGCCAGCCGGGCGGGGAGCGCGATCCGACCGATCTCGTCCGACAGGCCGACATGGCGCTGAACGAAGCCAAGCGTTCGGGGCGCGGCACCGTTCGGGTTTTCGATGCCAGCATGGACGAAGGCATTCGCGTTCGCCGCGAGATCGAGGCCGGTCTAAGCCAAGCCATCGCCCGCGACGAGCTAAGCCTGGCCTATCAGCCGATTGTCGCCCGGGGCAGCCTGGACATTGTCGGGTTCGAGGCGCTCGTCCGCTGGAGCACGCCCGAACGCGGTGCGATCAGCCCGGCGATCTTCATCCCGCTGGCCGAGGAAAGCACCCTGATCCATGATCTAGGTGACTGGATCCTCGACCACGCTCTGGCCGAGCTCCAGCATTGGCCGGGCCAATATGTTTCGGTGAATTTCAGCCCGATCCAGTTCCGCCGTTCGCATTTCGTCGGGCATGTGATGGAGAGCGTGCGAAGGGCGGGCGTCGAGCCCCAGCGCGTCCAGATCGAGATTACCGAAACCGCCATTTTCGACGATGCCGAACATGCCGCGCAGACCCTTTGCGAACTGCGTAAGCTGGGCTTCCGTATCGCGCTCGACGACTTCGGTACGGGCTATTCCAGCCTTTACAATATCCGCAAATTCGCGCTGGACTGCCTGAAGATCGACCGCAGCTTTATCGACGGCATGGGGCGCGAGCGCGAGTCCGCGGCGATCGTCCATTCCATCATCCATTTGGGTCGGGCGTTGGGCCTGGGCGTGATCGCCGAGGGCGTCGAAACGGAATCCCAGGCGCAGGCGCTGCGCGTCGCCGGTGCCAGCCATCTCCAGGGCTATCTCTTCTCGAAGCCCGTTCCGGCGACCGAGGCGCGCAAACTTGCCGAGCTGAAATTCCTGACGCTGCCCGGCGAGGCGCAAGGGGCTCCCATCATGGCAGGCGCGGGGCGCTGACGAAGCGAAGCATCATGCGCCGGTGGCATGAACGGCGGCGGCGGCCACGATCGCTTCGTGAGACGATGGTGTCGCTGCTGACCCTGACTGGGATCGGCGGGGCATTGGCGCTGGCCGTCCTGCTGACGCTGGTCATCTCGCCGGGTTTTGCCGAACTGGAAGAGCGGGCGACGGAAGGCTATCGCGGTCGGGCTCAGACGGTGTTGTCGGACTTCGCGGCGACCAGCGAGGTTGCCGCACGCGAACAGGCCAGTGCCGTTACCTCCGACGGCATCGCGCCGACCGTGCCAGACCAAAGCATCGTGTATCGGCGTGCGGTCGGTGAGGACGGCAGCGTCCAGCGGCCCTTGACCAAAGAGACGCGTCAGGTCGAAGCGGCACTGGATCGGCTGGATTTCGAACATCTGGTGGACGCGGGCCGCTCGACACGTTTCTATCTGGCCGTTGGGGAAGATGTCCTGGCCGTGGGTGTAGCGGACAGCCCGCGCGGCAATATTCATGTCGCCGTGGCGCGGCGTCTGACAGGGCAGACTCTGTCTCGCCTGCTTGGGCGACCGGTGGCCCTTTCCACCGGGGCTTCGGCCAGCAATGCTGGGCCCCGCCGCGGTGCGCAATTCATCGATATCGCCGTGCCGGTCGATGGACCTGATGGGCGGCCGGTCGCCTCGGCCCGGTTCCGGGTTTCACGCGAGGTCGTGCTGCTCGGCCGCCGCGTTCTCCTGTTGGCGGCAGCGGCATCGATCCTCCTGCTGGTGCTGCTCCTGCTCATGCTGCGCCGGGCGCTGGGGCGGTTCGTCCTCGTTCCGCTCGACCGGGTCCAGCGGCATATGCAGCGGGTCCAGGCATCGGGCGCGCTGCTGCCGTTCGAGGACGATCAAAGTCAATGCGAGGAGTTCGGATCGCTCGGCCGCAACTTCAACGCCATGCTCAGCCAGCTCAAGGATTTGCGCGAACGCAACGAAATACAGAGCTTCGCGCTCGGTCGTTCGGAAAGCGCCGTCGCGGTCCTGCACAATGTCCGCAATGCGCTGGCGCCCCTGGCGACCATCCTCAGCCACGGCGTGGGACAGCATAACGGCGCCCGACGCGACCTGCTCGACCGCGCGTTGGCCGAACTGGCGGGCGGAGAGGTTGAGCCCGAAAGACGCGCCAAGCTAGTCGCCTTCCTGTCGACCGCCTTCGATGCGGAAGCGCTGGCCCGCACCGAGGTCCGGCGGCAATTGGAAGTCGGGCGCGATGCCATGCGCCAGACGCTGGAGATCATCGGCGCGCAACAGGCCCGGGCTCACGAGCGGCCCGCCCGCGAACGTTGCGACATCAGTGACATCGTGGCGCGCAATGCGACGATCGCACGTTACGCCCATGCCGTATCGATCAGCTTCACCTTCCCGGCCCACCCGGCCTATGTGGTGGCGAACCGGGTGATCCTGAGCCAGGTGATCGGCAACCTCTTCTCCAACGCGGTCGAGGCGATCGTCGCGACGGGGCGCGATCATGGCGCGATCACCGTCGACATTCCACCGCCCAGCGAAGGGCGGCTGTCAGTCCGGATCATCGATGACGGCGAGGGGTTCGAGCCCGCGCAGGCGACGCGGCTGTTCCAGCCCGGCTATTCGACCCGGACCGAGAAGTCCGGCGGGCTTGGCCTGCATTGGTGTGCCAATTCCATGGCGGGGATGGGCGGGACGCTCGAATTGCGCAGTGCAGGCCGGGGCACCGGTGCGGTGGCGATCGTGACGCTCGACGCGGATGGCGAAGGGGAGCGCCAGGTCGAACTGGCTGCCTGATCGTCGATCATAGCGGCAGTTCCGCCTGGGTCGG
>Ga0308159_1001013_pt1 | contig 47524 bp, 42 predicted proteins | sample PhyCR1_FD_201040 | JGI IMG/M metagenome (GOLD analysis project Ga0308159, IMG submission 201040) | Phyllosphere microbial communities from UC Gill Tract Community Farm, Albany, California, United States - DLSLC.R1 | ecosystem: Host-associated > Plants > Phyllosphere > Unclassified | place: USA...
CGACTTAAGGGCGATGGGGGTGGGTGGCGGGTGACGCGCAAGTCGCGCGGATCACGTTGCTCCCGTGTCCCGGAACCGTGAAAGGCGGCTATTAAATCACGTTTGCTGGTGTTGCTCAGCAGGTTCGATGGATGGTGGCTGAAATGAGCCTGCCGGTGATTATTCCGGGGAAACAGAAATCCTGTGGGAGCTGGCTTGCCAGCGATTGGATGGCATATTCAACATCCCTTTTGCTGAAAGACCGCTATCGCTGGCAAGCCAGCTCCCACAGGGGACATCAGTGCTTTTGCGTAAGTGAAAACCCGGCGGGGCTTGGGGCCGCCGCCGGGGAGGTAACTAGACGCCGAAGCGGTCGCGCAGCGAGTAATAGACGGCGCCCAGGGCGGTCAGCGGTGCGGAGAAGGTGCGGCCGCCGAGCATCGGCATGTGTGGCAGCGAGGCGAAGGCGTCGAAGCGTTCGGCGTCGCCGCGGATCATTTCCGAGATCAGTTTGCCGGCCAGGTGCGAGCAAGTGACGCCGTGGCCGCTGTAGCGTTTTTCTCGATGCGGCCGAATTGCGGCATGCGCGACATGGTCAGCAGGAAATTGCCGGTCCAGCGGTAGTCGATTTTCACGTCCTTGAGCTGCGGGAAGGTCTTGAGGATCTTCGGGCGGATCAGTTGCTCGATGTCGTCCGGCTCGCGCGCGCCGTAGACCACGCCGCCGCCGTAAAGCAGACGGTTGTCGGCAGTGAGGCGGTAGTAATCAAGCAGATAATTGCAGTCCTCGACGCAGTAGTTGTTGGTGATCAGACTGCGCGCCTGCTGCTCGGTCAACGGCTCGGTGACGACGATCTGCGAGCCGCACGGCATGCTTTTCGCGGTCACGCGGTTGTCGAGGCCTTGTGGCAGGTAGGCGTTGCCGGCGATCAGCAGGTACTTGGCGCGGACCTGGCCTTTGGCGGTGCGCACGATGTTTGGCTCGCCGTACTTGATTTCCACCGCAGCCGATTGCTCGTAGATCTTGCCGCCCAAGCGCACGATCGCTGCCGCTTCACCGAGCGCCAGGTTCAGCGGGTGAATGTGCCCGCCCTGCATGTCCAGCAGTCCGCCGACATAGGCGTCGGAGCCAACTTCGCGACGAATGTCAGCGGCGTCGAGCATCTTCAGATGTTGGTTGCCGTAACGCTCCCAGCTGCGCTTTTGCTCGGCCAGGCCATTGAGCTGTTTCTTGTTCAGCGCCGCGAAAATACCGCCCGGGCGGTAGTCGCATTGGATGTCGTAATCCTTGATGCGCGAGCGGATGATATCCGCGCCTTCGAAGATCATGCTGCCGAGGATTTCCGCAGTCTTGTCACCGTAGCGCGCTTCGATTACATCGACGTCGCGGCTGTAGGAGTTGACCAGTTGCCCGCCGTTGCGGCCGCTGGCGCCGTAGCCGACTTTCGCCGCTTCGAGCACGGTCACTTTGTAGCCCGCTTCAGTCAGGAACAGTGCCGAGGACAGGCCGGTATAACCGGCGCCGATGATGCAGACGTCGCACTCGACCGACTCTTCGAGGGTCGGGAAGTCGATGACTTCGTTGCGGGTGGCGGCGTAGTAGCTGTTGACGTGTTGCTGTTTCATAAATTTCTCCGATGGCCGCCAGACGCTGGCGACCGCCGCTGTAAAAGAATTAGAGCTTGATCCAGGTTGCTTTCAGCTCGGTGTACTTGTCGAACGCGTGCAGCGATTTGTCGCGACCGTTGCCCGATTGCTTGAAGCCACCGAACGGTGCAGTCATGTCGCCGCCGTCGTACTGGTTGACCCAGACGCTGCCGGCACGCAAGCCACGGGCGAAGGTGTGCGCCTTGCTGAGGTTGCTGGTCCAGACGCCGGCGGCGAGGCCGAAGATGCTGTCGTTGGCGATCTGCAGCGCTTCTTCGGCGCTGTCGAAGGTGATCAGCGACAGCACCGGGCCGAAGATTTCTTCCTGGGCGATGGTCATCGCGTTGGTCACGCCGTCGAAGATCGCCGGTTGCACATAGAGGCCGCCGGTTTCTTCGAGGGTGCGCTGGCCGCCGGCGATCAGCTCGGCGCCCTGCTCGCGGCCGATGCTGATGTAGCGCAGCACGTTATCGAGTTGACGCTGATCGACCACGGCGCCGACGGTGGTCGCCGGATCGAGGGCATGCCCCGGTTTCCAGGCTTGCAACGCTTCCACCAGCAGTGGGATGAACTGCTCGCGAATCGAACGCTCGACCAGCAGGCGTGAACCGGCGGTGCAGACCTCGCCCTGGTTGAAGGCGATGGCGCTGGCCGCCGCTTCGGCTGCCGCGCGCAAGTCCGGGGCGTCGGCAAACACCACGTTCGGGCTTTTGCCGCCCGCCTCGAGCCAGACGCGTTTCATGTTGCTTTGCCCGGCGTAAATCATCAGCTGCTTGGCGATCGCCGTGGAGCCGGTGAAGGCCAGCACGTCGACGTCCATGTGCAGCGCCAGCGCCTTGCCGACGGTGTGGCCAAAGCCTGGCAGCACGTTGAACACGCCTTTCGGAATGCCGGCATCCAGCGCCAACTGCGCAATACGGATCGCCGTCAGAGGGGATTTTTCCGACGGTTTGAGAATGAACGAGTTACCCGCCGCGAGCGCCGGGGCGAACTTCCAGCTGGCCATGATCAGCGGGAAATTCCACGGCACGATGGCCGCGACCACACCGGAAGGCTCGCGGGTGACCAGGCCGAGCTGGTCGTGCGGGGTGGCGGCGACTTCGTCGTAGATCTTGTCGATCGCCTCGGCACTCCAGCGGATCGCGTTGGCGGCTGCCGGGATGTCGATGCTCATCGAGTCGCTGATCGGCTTGCCCATGTCGAGGGTTTCCAGCAGCGCCAGTTCTTCCTGGTTCTGCAGGATCAGATCGGCGAAGCGGATCAGGACGCGCTTGCGCTCGGCCGGGGCTTTTTTCGCCCACACGCCGGAATTGAAAGACTGAAGCGCGGCTTCGACGGCGAGGTTGGCGTCGGCTTCATCGGTGCTGGCGACCGCGGCGAGAAAACGCCCGTCGACCGGGCTCAGGCATTCGAAGGTTTCGCCGCTGATGGCCGGGCGGTATTCACCATTGATGAAGGCGCGGGCTTCGAGGGTCAGGGACTGGAAGCGTTGTTCCCAGTCGTTGCGGGTTTTGGTCATTGTTTTGGCTCGACAAGGGGGGAATTGGGGTTGGTTTGGTTGCTGTGTCTGGCTTGAGAGAGCCGCCCTCACCCTAGCCCTCTCCCGGGGGGAGAGGGGACCGATTGGGGGAGGCTCAAAATCTGCGCCGACCTGAAAAATCTTTGCCGAATCCATAATCGACTGGATCGTCGGATTGAATCGTGCCGAATATGGATTCGGCAAAAATCGTTCAGGTTGGCGGATGGTCCAAGCATCCCCCGATCAGTCCCCTCTCCCCTTGGGAGAGGGTTAGGGTGAGGGGCTTTTGATCTTCAAACGGTATGCAAATACCAGTTGTACTCAAGATCAGAAATCGAGTTCTCGAACTCGGCCAGTTCGCTTTCCTTGCACGCGACAAACACGTCGATGTACATCGGGTCGATGTAACGGGCCATGACTTCGCTGTCGTCGAGCTCGCGCAATGCGTCACGCAAGTTGTTCGGCAGGCTCTGTTCGTTCTGCTCGTAGCTGTTGCCTTCAACCGGGGCGCCCGGTTCGATCTGGTTGGTCAGACCGTGGTGAATACCGGCCAGCACCGAGGCCATCAGCAGGTACGGGTTGGCATCGGCGCCGGCGACGCGGTGCTCGATGCGCACGGCGTCGGCGGAACCGGTCGGCACGCGCACGGCGACGGTGCGGTTGTCGATGCCCCAGCTCGGCGAGTTCGGCACATAGAACTGCGCGCCGAAGCGGCGGTACGAGTTGACGTTCGGGCAAAGGAAAGCCATTTGCGCCGGCAGGGTCTCGAGCACACCGCCGATCGCGTGACGCAGCGCGGCGTTCTGCTCGGGATCCTCGCTGGCGAAGATGTTGTTGCCTTCTTTGTCCAGAATCGAAATGTGTACATGCAGACCATTGCCCGCCTGGCCCGGATACGGCTTGGCCATGAAGGTGGTGTCCATCTCATGGTCGTAGGCGATGTTCTTCACCAGACGCTTGAGCAGGACCGCGTAATCGCAGGCCTTGATCGGGTCGGAGACGTGATGCAGGTTGACTTCGAACTGCGCCGGGGCGCTTTCCTTGACGATCGCATCGGCCGGGATGCCCTGCTCTTTCGCCCCTTCAAGAATGTCTTGCAGGCAATCGACGTATTCGTCGAGATCGTCGATCAGATAGACCTGGGTCGACACCGGACGCTTGCCAGAGACCGGCGAACGTGGCGACTGCGGACGGCCGTTCACGTTGTCCTGGTCGATCAGATAGAACTCCAGTTCAAACGCCGCGCAAATGGTCAGGCCCATGTCGTCGAACTTGCGCACGACATTGGCCAGCACTTCACGCGGGTCGGCGAAAAACGGCTGGCCTTCGATCTCGTGCATGGTCATCAGCAGTTGCGCGGTCGGGCGCTTTTGCCACGGCTCGATGCTCAAGGTACCGGGAATCGGGTAGCAGATGCGGTCAGCGTCGCCGATGTCCAGACCCAGCCCGGTGCTTTCCACCGTGGAGCCGTTGATATCCAGCGCGAAAAGCGAGGCCGGCAGGTTGATGCCTTTTTCGTACACCTTATGAAGACTGGTGCGTTCGATGCGCTTGCCGCGCACCACACCGTTCATATCCGCAATCAGAAGATCGACGTACAAAACCTCAGGATATTTCTTAAGGAATGCGTTGGCTTCGTTGAGTTGAACGGTACGCAGAGGGACCGACATGATGCACCTATTTAGCTGTTAATTATTATGTTCACTACCCTGTCACGCAGCCAGTCAATCCGAAAGGCAAAGTGAAGTCAATAGCGAACACGGTGCCCCGCAGCCTTTATTTTTCGGGCTTTTTTTAACACTCTCCTGGCAAAGCAGGCCACAGAGCGGCGAAAACGTTACCGATTGGACGAACGGCGTTTAGAATTTTTTACATGGCAGTTGTTAATTAAAATCAACGAGGCTAAGCTCCGGAAAAGCTCGTTCAAGTGTCAGACTTCGAGGTGAATAAAAATGGCATTCAAGCCATTGATCGGCGTTACTGCGTGCGTCAAACAGATTGGCCTGCACCCCTATCACATCAGCGGCGACAAATATGTTCGCGCTGTCAGCGTTGGCGCTGAAGGGTTGCCGGTGGTCATTCCTTCCCTTGGCAGCCTGACGGAAATCGACGACCTGCTCGGTCAGCTCGACGGTCTGCTGCTGACCGGCTCGCCCTCGAACGTGGAACCCTTCCACTATCAAGGCCCGGCCAGCGCCCCCGGCACGGATCACGATCCGGCGCGGGACGCCACCACCCTTCCTCTATTACGTGCAGCCATCGCCGCGGGCGTTCCGGTGCTGGGCATTTGCCGCGGCTTTCAGGAAATGAACGTGGCGTTCGGCGGCAGCCTGCATCAGAAGGTGCATGAGCTGCCGGGCATGCTCGACCACCGCGAAGCCGACAGCCCCGATGTAGCCGTGCAATACGCACCGGCCCACGCGGTGACCGTGCTCGGGGGCGGCGTGTTTGAAGCGCTGGAGCTGCCGGGTGAGTTTCAGGTCAACTCGATTCACAGCCAGGGCATCGACCGCCTCGCCCCCGGCCTGCGCGCCGAAGCCGTGGCGCCGGATGGCTTGATCGAGGCGATCTCGGTCGAGCACAGCCCGACCTTCGCCCTCGGCGTGCAGTGGCACCCGGAATGGCAAGTGCTGGACAACCCGAACTACCTGAAGATTTTCCAGGCGTTCGGCGCGGCCTGCCGACAACGGGCGGCGCGACGCAACCAGCGCTGATAACCCCCAGGTACACATAACGATTTACTGCCCCATGGCGGTCGGGAGCGCCTGCGCGCATCCGGCAGCCGTGTACAGCAACACCCCGTGATAACAACAAGTACGACCCAGGCAGCCAGGACGGCGGCGCCGAACAAGCCGGATCGATTTGAGCAACACCCGTCAGATCAACGCGAAACCCTGTGGGAGCTGGCTTGCCAGCGATGAGGCCGTCACCTGCAACATCTGTGGTGACTGACCCACCGCCATCGCTGGCAAGCCAGCTCCCACAGGGAAGGTGATTCGACAAGTGATGCTCATGCAGCTCCGCAATCCACTTAAGCCCGGCCACATTGGCCAGGCAAACGAAACCTGTTGGGAGTTTCACATGGCAAACGCCTCCAGCACTTACAGGAAGGCACTTGAAGGTCATCAGCAACCGAAAAAGGTGTTGGTGAAAGTCGATCGTGTCACCAAGAAGTTCGATGAAACCGTGGCCGTGGACGATGTGTCCCTGGAGATCCATCAGGGCGAAATCTTCGCGCTGCTGGGGGGCTCGGGTTCGGGCAAATCGACCCTGTTGCGCATGCTCGCCGGTTTCGAGCGCCCGACCGAAGGGCGAATTCTGCTCGATGGCGTGGACATCACTGACATGCCGCCGTACGAGCGGCCGATCAACATGATGTTCCAGTCCTACGCGCTGTTCCCGCACATGACCGTCGCGCAGAACATTGCCTTCGGTCTCAAGCAGGACCGTTTGCCCGCCAGCGAAATCGATGCCCGTGTCGAAGAAATGCTGCGCCTTGTACACATGACCCAATACGCCAAGCGTCGCCCGCACCAGTTGTCCGGCGGTCAGCGCCAGCGCGTCGCCCTTGCCCGCTCGCTGGCCAAGCGCCCGAAGCTGTTGCTGCTCGACGAGCCGATGGGTGCGCTGGATAAAAAGCTGCGCTCGCAGATGCAACTGGAGCTGGTCGAGATCATCGAACGCGTCGGCGTGACCTGCGTAATGGTCACCCATGATCAGGAAGAAGCCATGACCATGGCTCAGCGCATCGCGATCATGCACCTGGGCTGGATCGCCCAGATCGGCAGCCCGGTCGACATCTATGAAGCGCCGGTCAGCCGCATGGTCTGCGAATTCATCGGCAACGTGAACGCCTTCGACGGCACCGTAGTGGAAGACCTCGAAGGCCACGCGATCATTCACAGCCCGGATCTGCAGCAGAAGATCTACGTCGGTCACGGCGTCAGCACCTCGGTGCAGGACAAATCGATCACCTACGCGATTCGCCCGGAAAAAATGCTCGTCAGCACCACCCAACCCGAGTTCCGCTACAACTGGTCCGAAGGCAAGGTGCACGACATCGCCTACCTCGGCGGTCACTCGGTGTTCTACGTCGAATTGCCCGGCGGCAAAATCGTCCAGTCGTTCATGGCCAACGCCGAACGCCGTGGCGCACGTCCGACCTGGGATGACAAGGTCTACGTCTGGTGGGAAGACGACAGCGGCGTGGTACTGCGCTCATGAAAACCTTCAATCAGCAATTCCTGCGCCTGGTGCCCAGCGGGCGAAAACTGGTGATCGGCATTCCGTTCATCTGGCTGTTCCTGTTCTTCATGCTGCCGTTCTTTCTGGTGATGAAGATCAGTTTCTCGGAAGCCGCGCTGTCGATCCCGCCGTACTCGGAGATCTACACCTACGCCGAACAGAAATTCCAGCTGCTGCTGAACATCGGCAACTACACCCTGCTCGGCGAAGATGATTTGTACCTGTCGGCCTACCTCGGCTCGCTGAAGGTAGCAGCGCTGAGCACCGTGATGTGTCTGCTGATCGGTTTCCCGATGGCTTACGCGATCACCAAGACCGGCAAGGAAACGCAAAACGTCTTGCTGCTGTTGATCATGATGCCGACCTGGACCGCGATTCTGATCCGCGTGTACGCGTGGATGGGCATCCTCAGCAACAACGGTCTGCTCAATGCGTTTTTGATGTGGACGGGGCTGACCGATCACCCGATCGAGATCCTCAACACCAACACCGCGGTGTATATCGGTGTCGTCTACGCGTATCTACCGTTCATGGTATTGCCGCTGTACGCCAACCTGGTCAAGCACGACAACAGCCTGCTGGAAGCCGCGCAGGATCTGGGTTCGAGCAACTTCAACAACTTCTGGAAAATCACCGTGCCGCTGGCCAAGAACGGGATCATCGCCGGCTGCATGCTGGTGTTCATTCCAGTGGTCGGTGAGTTCGTGATTCCGGAACTGTTGGGTGGCCCGGAGACGCTGATGATCGGGCGCGTGCTATGGCAAGAGTTCTTCAATAACCGCGACTGGCCGGTGGCGTCTGCGCTGGCGGTGGTGATGCTGTTGATCCTGATTGTGCCGATTCTGCTGTTCAACCGCAGCCAGGCCAAAGAGATGGAGGCACGGGGATGAAACGCTTCAATTTTTCCAGGTTCATGCTGATCTTCGGCCTGATGTTCATTTATCTGCCGATGCTGATTCTGGTGATCTACTCGTTCAACGCCTCGAAGCTGGTGACGGTGTGGGGTGGCTGGTCGGTGAAGTGGTATGTCGGCTTGCTCGACAACACGCAACTGATGGGCTCGGTGCTGCGCTCGCTGGAAATCGCCTGCTACACCGCGATTGCTGCGGTCGCACTGGGCACCCTCGCCGCCTTCGTTCTGACGCGAGTCACGCGCTTCAAGGGCCGCACGCTGTTTGGCGGCCTGGTCACCGCGCCGTTGGTGATGCCGGAAGTGATCACCGGTCTGTCGCTGTTGCTGCTGTTCGTGGCGATGGCGCAGCTGATCGGCTGGCCGCAGGAGCGTGGCATCGTCACGATCTGGATTGCCCACACGACGTTTTGTGCAGCCTATGTGGCGGTGGTAGTCTCCGCGCGCCTTCGCGAGCTGGACCTGTCGATCGAAGAGGCGGCGATGGATTTGGGCGCGAAGCCGTTCAAGGTGTTTTTCCTCATCACCATTCCGATGATTGCGCCGTCGCTGGCAGCCGGCGGGATGATGTCGTTTGCCTTGTCGCTGGATGACCTGGTATTGGCGAGCTTTGTGTCTGGTCCTGGCTCTACAACCCTGCCGATGGAAGTGTTCTCGGCGGTGCGTCTGGGTGTGAAGCCTGAGATCAACGCCGTGGCCAGCCTGATTCTGCTGGCGGTGTCGCTGGTGACGTTCCTGGTCTGGTATTTCGGTCGCAAGGCGGAAGCCAACCGCAAGCGGGCGATTCAGGAAGCGATGGATCAGACCGCCAACGAAGCATGGCAGCCGCAACGTGCGGCGACTGCCTGATCCGCATCACTCGCGAGTTTCCGCAAATGTAGTCAGGCCCCTCGGTCAGTCCCCTCTCCCTTTGGGAGAGGGTCAGGGTGAGGGGCCTTTGCTTGAAGTGAATAAAAAGAATGGAGTTGTACCGATGAAAATGTTTGGCAGGACTCTGCTGACACTGTCCTTGATGGGCGCAATGGTCATGGGCGCCCAGGCCAACGATAAGGTGCTGCGGGTTTACAACTGGTCCGATTACATCGCGCCGGACACCGTGAAGAAGTTCGAAGACGAGACTGGTATCCGCGTGACCTACGACGTCTTCGACAGCAACGAAACCCTTGAGGCACGTTTGCTGGCGGGCAAATCCGGTTACGACCTGGTGGTGCCGTCGAACAGTTTTCTGGCCAAGCAGATCAAGGCCGGCGTCTATCAGCCGCTGGACAAATCGAAGCTGCCGAACTGGAAGAACCTCAACCCGGTGCTGCTGAAAAACGCCTCCGCCAGCGATCCGGACAACGCCCACGCGTTTCCGTACATGTGGGGCTCGATCGGCATCGGTTTCAACCCGGCCAAGGTCAAGGAAGTGCTCGGTGCCGATGCCCCGACCAACTCCTGGGACTTGCTGTTCAAACCCGAGAACGCGGAAAAGCTCAAGGCTTGCGGCATCAGTTTCCTCGATTCGCCGACCGAGATGATCCCGGCCGCCCTGCACTATCTGGGCTACCCGGTGAACGACAGAGACACCGCGCACATCAAGGAAGCCGAGGCGCTGTTCATGAAAATCCGCCCGAACGTGGCGTATTTCCATTCCTCGAAATACATCTCCGACCTGGCCAACGGCAACATCTGCGTGGCGGTCGGTTACTCCGGTGACGTCCTGCAGGCCAAGGCCCGCGCAGTGGAATCGGGCAACAACGTGGTGATCGACTACAGCATTCCCAAGGAAGGCGCCGGCAGCTTCTATGACATGGTCGCCATCCCGCGCGACGCGGCGAACGTCGAGAACGCTTACCGGTTCATGGACTTTCTGATGCGCCCGGAGATCATCGCCGAGATCACCAACAGCAACGGCTACAGCAACGCCAACGCCGCCGCAACGCCACTGGTGGACGAAGCGATCCGCAACGACCCCGGCTCCTACCCGTCGCAAGCGGTGATGGCCACGCTGTATGCCGTACCGGATCAGCCGATCGCCACCCAGCGGATCATGACGCGCGGCTGGACGCGGGTGAAACTCGGTAGATAACCACGCCAGTCAACACTGATAAACCCTGTGGGAGCTGGCTTGCCAGCGATGGCGGTGGGTCAGACAACGATGACGCTAGATGTGCTGGCCCTATCGCTGGCAAGCCAGCTCCCACAGGTTTTGCGATCGAATTCGGTAATTGATCGTTCCCACACGCAGCAAAGGAATGCAGCCCGGGACGCTCCGCGTCCCATTCAAGGGCGGACGCAGAGCCTCCATTGAGGCATTCCCACGCAGAGCATGGGAACGATCTGCGCAATGTTTTCCGTTCACGCAGCGCCTTACCACCGCTGCCCCCTGCTCTGAACGGCCTCACCTGGCTTCCTCGGTTCAGGTGAATTTCAGGCGCCCTCGGGCGCCTTTTTTTGTGCCGTCAGATCAGCGGCCAGTCCTGAATGATTCGATAGCGGCCCTTGTGCGATTCGAACAGCGCGAAGCGTTCGGCGCGCAGGAAGAATTCCGGCGGTGTAGCGGCTTCCGGCTCAGGCGCGCGAAATTCCCGCGCCAGGGTCAGGTGCGGGCGAAATTCGCGCGGTGTCTCTTCAAAACCGAACGGCAACATGGCTTGTTCCAGTGCGTAGACCAGACGCAACAATGCCGGCGGCGCTTGTTCCGGCGCCAGCGACAAGACCCCGGCACGGTGCCACACCTGCAGGCGATCCAGAGCAATCCTTAACGCAGCGCCCGGCGTGCGCACCTGGGCGGCGGCTTCGCAGACTGGCTGAATCTGCGCCAACGGCACGGCACCGAGGAACAGCAGAGTCAGATGAAAATTATCCGCCGGCACCGGTTTGCCGGTGCGCAGGCGCAATTCACTGCGCCACTGAGCGATCGCCTTGCGCTGCGTCGGCGGGCAGTCCAAGGCGAAAAACAGCCGCTTGAACGGCTCATCCCTGCGCACCTCATCGATCATGGCCCCGGTCTCCTTCTCACTGTCAGCCGTCGATTTTACACAGCCTGTTCTGACGACCGGTGACAGGCGGCTATAGTTCAAGGATCGCTATCAACCGGAGGCAGCCATGCGCGAGATCCTCAGCAAAGAACCGTGGTGGGCCCGGCCACCGCAACCCGGGCAAGATGAAAGCCAGCTGGAATGGGGCTGGCTGGTGATTTACTCCGACGGTGAGGCACGCTTTGAATTCGTCCGCGAACGCCCGACCGATGAACAGATCCGCCAGCGCAAAGGCTGCCGAATCGCCCCGTCACCCGAGTGAACACAGCCAGTCAACGCTAACCCTGTGGGAGCGAGCCTGCTCGCGAATGCGGCGAGTCAATCAACAAGGATTTTTCTGATCGGGCGCCTTCGCGAGCAGGCTCGCTCCCACAATGGTCCTGCAGGCACTCAGGATTCGAGGAGGCTCTTGAAGCCGCCAAAAATCATCCGCTGCCCATCGAAGCCCATCGGGTTGACGTCCGGCCGCATGCGCGGGTCTTCCATCATTTTCGCCATGCCGGCGTCGCGAGTAGCCTTGTCCGGCCAGATCAGCCAGCCGGACGATACGGTCTCGCCGTCCTTGAGTTTGACCGCCATAGGGAACGAGGTGAGCTTGCCTTCCGGGACGTCATCGCCCCAACACTGCATCACCTCTGTGGCGCCGTATTCCTTGAACAGCCGCGCGGCGATTTCACAATGTTTTTTGTACTGCTCGTGATTGGCGTTCGGCACCGGCGCCACGAAAATATCGATGTAAGCCATGGTCATTCTCCTTGCAGATTGGGTTCGAGCTGCTGACTGGTCGCTTGCGGCGGTTGCCATTCGACACGATTCACGCCCAGGCCGACCGGCGGTTCATCAGCGCCACCCAGATGGCCCTCGACCTGCCCGGCCATGTGCAGCGTGCCGGCCATCACCCCGGTGGTCGGGTTTTGCACCAGCGTCAGCCAGGCCTTGTCGAAGGTCCCGCCCAGGCTGCTGCGGATCAGCGCTTCGCTGTCAGGGCAGTCATTGGCCTGGATGATCGCGCGAATCCCCGCCACGCCCACCGAGATCAAACCACCCGCGAGCTTACCGGCTGCGGCAGCGACCGCACTGGCAGCGCCGCGCGGGGCCATTTCCGCCTCCATGCGCTGGCTCGCGCGTTTGGCCACTGGCGCCATCGCCGCCTCGGTCGAGGCGATGCCTTTGGCGCCGCCGTCAGTGTGGATCTTGTCGATCAACGCGGCATACGCCGGCAAGGTATTCAGCGGCTCAGTGCTGATGACCTGAAACAACGACGCATCGCGCGCCGGTGGCGGGCCGAGGGCGATGGCCGGGACTTTCTGCAAGCGCCCGTTGAGTTGCGCCAACGGCACGCCATGGCGTTGGGCGATCAACGGCATCTGCTGCGCCATCAGTTGCGCATAGAACGCGGTGGCTTGAGCGAGAATGGCATCCGGGTCGATCTCCACCGCCACCGGCGCCAGCACCCTTTCCTGATATTGCTCAAGCAGATACGCCGCCAGGCGCCTGGCCGAGGCGTCCTGCTCGCCGCCGGCATTGATCGTGTACCAGCTGACTTTCATCGACAGCCATTCCTGGGTCCAGTAGCTGCTGAACCACGGAATGAAATTTTCTTCAGTTTGCTGATAGACCCGAGTGCGCCAATGTTCCATCGAGCCACGGGCGAACAGCTTGACCTGCGCAGTAGCCTGCTGCGAGGCGCTGACGATTTCCCGGTCGATCTGTTGCCAGGTAGCCGGCGACACCACCACCGCGCGCGGCGCAATCACCGGCGCCCGCGCCGAAGTGGCGCAGCCGGTCAAGATGAGCAGTGCGGCGATCAGCAGCGCACGCGGGTTCACGGTGCTGGTTCCTTGGATGAACGGGGGCGGATTTGAGTATAGGTGGGTCAGTGAATATTGAGGGTGGCTGCATCGGCCTCATCGCTGGCAAGCCAGCTCCCACAGGTTTCTGGTTTGGATATAAAACCTGCGGTCACTGAAAACCTCTGTGGAAGCTGGCTTGTCAGCTCCCACAGGTTTGTGGCCTGCATACAAAACATGCGGTCGCTGAAACCTCTGTGGGAGCTGGCTTGCCAGCGATGAGGGCATTAGCAGCGCCGCAGGACCCAACCATCACCGCCATCGATATTCACCATCGCCACGATTGCCTTCCGCCTGCCGCCCATGAAAGGCACGATTGCCCTACCCGCAACACAACGAGGAGTTCACAGCATGATTCACACCCAAGTCACCCTCTCCGTGAGTTTCCCGGTGTTCGGCAGCAACTATTACGCTCAGCACGTCGTGTCGCACAAGGCCCGCGCGCTGGTGTTCAACGAAGCGTTCGAGGACCTGCTGATGCCCGCTGCCAGCAATCACTTCAGCAATGAAGTAGTCGGCTTCAACGATCAATTCCGTTTTCTGAGCGACATTCTCGCCACCCATTTGCTGGACATCGAGGCCGCCGTGCCTGCGCGATCCAGCGTCCGGGCGAGCGCTCGTTTTTCTTGAGTATCGAAGGCTAAACAAAGAGGGCGTCCCATCAGGGACGCCCTCTTGCGTTCAATCAATCATCATCCCGATCACGGTAGTAGCGACGCCCGTCACGACGATCGTTATCGCGGTCATCCCAGCGCCGGTCGTGGTCGTAATAGCGACCGTGATCGCGGTCATAGTGCCGGACATGGCGGTGGTCATCATCAAAATCCGCGACACAGCCCCCGAGCAAAACGGCGGCGGTCACAGTCAGCAGGATCGTTGTCGCTTGCTTCATTCAAAACTTCCCTAAAACCAAGGTCTTGACGACGGAGTCGGCCACGCTGCCCACGCCTTCGGGACGTAGTGCGCGCAGCCGCAGATACGACCGGGCAAAACGCGGTTGATTCAGTGGCCAGCATCGACCGTTGGTCGCCTCGTTCGTCATCGCCGAACAGCGGCGAAACGCCACCTATACTGCTTGCACCAACCCCCACGCAATGGATCTGCGCCCTCAATAACAACAAGCAGAGGTGGACCATGGTCTGGCAGCAAGTGTATGACCCGTTTGGCAATCCAGTGCTCTCCACGCTGATGGCCGCCGTGCCGGTGGTGGTGATGCTCGCCGCGCTGGCGTTTTTCCACGTCAAGGCGCATCTGGCCGCGCTGTTGGCGCTGGCCTCGGCCCTGCTGATCTCGATTTTCGCTTTCGGCATGCCGGCGGGCATGGCCGGTTCAGCAGCGTTGTTCGGCGCGGCGAATGGCCTGCTGCCGATCGGCTGGATCGTGCTCAACATCATCTTTCTGCATCGCCTGACCACCGAGAACGGCTCGTTCAAAGTGCTGCAGGATTCCCTCGCACGCATCACCGACGACCGCCGTTTGCAGTTGCTGCTGATCGCTTTTTGCTTCGGTGCCTTTTTCGAAGGCGCGGCCGGTTTCGGCACACCGGTGGCGGTGACCGGGGCAATTCTGATCGGCCTGGGGTTTTCGCCGTTGGCGGCGTCGGGGCTGGCGTTGATCGCCAACACCGCGCCGGTGGCATTCGGCGCGTTGGGCACGCCGATCATCACCTTGGCGAAAGTCACCGGGCTGGATGAAATGGAGTTGTCGATGATGGTCGGTCGACAGTTGCCGTTCTTCTCGGTGCTGGTGCCGTTTTGGCTGATCTGGGCCTTCGCCGGTTGGCGCAAGATGCTCGAAGTGTGGCCGGCGATTCTGGTCGCCGGTGTCAGCTTCGCGGTACCGCAATTTCTCGTATCGAACTACCACGGGCCGATGTTGGTGGACGTCATCGCCGCGCTGATTTCCATGGCCTGCCTGACGCTGTTTTTGAGAGTGTGGAAACCGGCGACCATTCACACCTCGGCGGCGCTCTCGGGGCGCGTCGACAACTCCAAAGTCGACGAGGAAAAAGTCACCGCCAGCGCCGCGTTCAGCGATCAGGCGCGGCCGGCGGTGATGCGTGCGTGGATGCCATGGATCATCCTCACGGTGTTCGTGTTCGCCTGGGGCACCCAGGGCTTCAAGAACATGTTCGACACGCGCCCGGCGATGGATCCGGTGACGCAGTCGGCCAGGCTCGATGCGCAAGGCAAACCGCTGCGCGAGGCCAACCCGATTTTCGCCCCGGCGGTCACCTTTACCAGCCTGCATTTGCAGATCGAAAAAGTGCCGCCCGTGGTGGCTGCGCCGAAGGCCGAAGAAGCGGTGTACAAGTTCACCTGGCTCACCGCGACCGGCAGCGGGATCCTGCTGGCGGCGATCGTCGGCGGGCTGTTGATGGGCTACTCGATCCCGCAGTTGATCAAACAATACCTGCGCACGCTGTGGGTGGTGCGGTTTTCGCTGATCACCATTGCGGCGATGCTGGCGCTGGGGTTCCTCACGCGCTATTCAGGGCTCGACGCAACCATGGGGCTGGCGTTTGCGGCGACGGGGATCTTCTATCCGATGTTCGGCACCTTGCTCGGCTGGCTCGGTGTGGCGCTGACCGGTTCGGACACGGCGTCGAACGTGCTGTTCGGCGGCTTGCAACGGGTCACCTCGGAACAGCTTGGCATCAGCCCGGTGCTGATGGCGGCGGCGAACAGTTCGGGTGGGGTGATGGGCAAAATGGTCGATGCGCAATCGATCGTGGTCGCTTCCACCGCGACCCGCTGGTACGGGCATGAGGGCGAGATCCTGCGCTACGTGTTCTTCCACTCGATCGTACTGGCGATCCTGGTCGGCGGACTGGTGACGTTGCAGGCGTATGTGGCGCCGTTTACCTCGATGGTGGTGGGCGCACATTAACCCGGCGCAACACATTTCAATGTAGGCCTTCGCCTGCTCGCGATATCGGTGTGTCATCAAGCATTTGCTGACCTGACACACCGCTATCGCGAGCAGGCGAAGGCCTACAAGGGATTTGTGTTGGCCTGATGATTGATGAACGGCGCGCATAACGCTTAGCGCAAAATCCGACAAAACCTTTTCCCCTCCCCTGCGGTCACTCCTTTTACGAGACTGGCATGCATGCCGGCGCGCCCGACAGGGCCATCTGTGATCCCTGCCGCCTGATGAGAGACAAGGAATCGAACCATGACGATTTCCCGACGCAGCTTTTTGATCCTCGGCGCTGTGACTGCAACCGCGTATGCGATGCCTCCGTTTATCAGCCTCAAGGCCTATGCGGCCAATCTGGAGCAACCCGCCATGAGCAAAGTGAGCCTCAACGTCAACGGCCAACCGCGCGAGTTGAACGTCGACAACCGCACCACCCTGCTCGACGCGCTGCGCGAGCACCTGCACCTGACCGGCAGCAAGAAAGGCTGCGACCACGGCCAGTGCGGCGCCTGCACGGTGATCGTCGATGGTCGGCGAATCAATTCCTGTCTGAGCCTGGCGGTGATGCACGAAGGCAGCGAGGTCACCACCATCGAAGGCCTCGGCATGCCCGACACGCTGCACCCGATGCAAGCGGCGTTCATCAAACATGACGGTTATCAGTGCGGCTACTGCACGCCAGGGCAGATCTGCTCAGCGGTGGCGGTGCTCAAGGAAATCCGCGACGGCATTCCCAGCCATGTCAGCCCGAGCCTGACCGAGCCGCCGCAACTGATCGCCGCCGAATTGCAGGAGCGCATGAGCGGCAACATCTGCCGTTGCGGCGCTTACTCGAACATCATCGAAGCCATCACTGAAGTCGCGGAGGAATCGGCATGAGAGCGTTCAATTACAGCCGCGCCGACTCGCCCGCCGCAGCCGCCGCACAAGCCACTCAGGTCGAAGGCGCACGGTTCATTGCCGGCGGCACCAACCTGCTCGATCTGATGAAGCTCGACATCGAAACACCGCCGCATCTGATCGATATCAATCATTTGGGCCTGGATCAGATCGAAGCCACGCCCGAGGGCGGTTTGCGCATCGGAGCGCTGGTGCGCAACACCGATCTGGCCGCCGATGCGCGCGTGCGCAAGGACTACGCCCTGCTGTCGCGCGCCTTGCTTGCCGGCGCCTCGGGACAATTGCGCAACATGGCCACCACCGCCGGCAACCTGCTGCAACGCACCCGCTGCCCGTACTTCTACGACACCCATCAGGCCTGCAACAAACGCAACCCCGGCAGCGGCTGCGCAGCCATCGGCGGGGTCACCCGGCAACTCGGCGTCATCGGTGTCAGCAAGGCGTGCATTGCCACCCATCCGAGTGACATGGCCATCGCCATGCGCGCCCTCGATGCGCAGATCGAGACGGTGAAACCCGACGGCAGTACACGCAGCATCGCCATGGCCGATTTCCATCAGTTGCCCGGTGACACGCCGCACATCGAAACCAGCCTCACGCCTGGCGAGTTCATCACGGCCGTAACCCTGCCGCCACCAGTAGGCGGCACGCACATTTATCACAAGGTGCGTGATCGCTCGTCCTATGCGTTTGCGCTGGTGTCGGTCGGGCTGATCCTGCAAGCGGACGGCAGCGGCCGCGTGGCGGTCGGTGGCATTGCGCCGAAACCGTGGCGCGTCGAAGCCGCCGAAGCGCTCCTGCCACAAGGTGCCAAAGCCGTCAGCGAGCGCCTGCTCGAAGGCGCGACACCGACCGACGACAACCAATTCAAACTGACCCTGGTCGAGCGCACGCTCGGCGCGGTGTTGGCGCAAGCGAGGGAAACGGCATGAAATTCGACACGCCCGCCACCACTAACCCGATCGACCGATTGAAAGTGGTCGGCCAACCCACTACGCGTATCGAAGGCCCGCTGAAAACCAGCGGTCAGGCGACCTACGCCTATGAGCAACACGAAGCGGTGGCCAATCAGGCCTACGGTTTCATGGTCGATGCCGGCATTGCCAAGGGCCGGATCAAAGCCATTCACCTCGACGAGGCAAAAGCCGCGCCCGGTGTGCTGGCGATCGTCACCGGCGCGAATGCCGGCAAGCTCGACAAGGGCCAATACAACGCCGCGCACCTGCTCGCCCATCCCGAGGTGCAGCATTATCAGCAAGCGGTTGCGCTGGTGGTGGCCGAGACCTTCGAACAGGCGCGCGTGGCGGCGCAGTTGGTCAAGGTCGACTACGAAACCAGTGAAGGCAAGTTCGATCTGGCCAGCGTGCGCGATTTGGGCGTCGAGCCGAAAGATGAACTGCCCGACGTCAATCACGGCGATTTCGACAAGGCGTTTGCCGCGGCGCCGGTGCAGTTCGACCGCACCTACACCACGCCCGATCAAACCCACGCGATGATGGAACCGCATTCGACTCTGGCGGCATGGGACGGTGATCATCTGACCTTGTGGACCTCCAATCAGATGGTCGCCTGGACGGTCGGCGACGTGGCCAAGACCCTCGGGTTGCCAGCAGAAAACGTGCGCGTGGTTTCGCCTTACGTCGGCGGTGGCTTCGGTGGCAAATTGTTCGTGCGCGCCGACGCGATCCTCGCCGCCCTCGGCGCGCGCATGGCCGGGCGGCCAGTGAAGGTCGCCCTCGCCCGCCCGCAAATGGCCAACAACACCACCCATCGCCCGGCGACCATCCAGCGCATTCGCATGGGCGCGACGGCGGAGGGCAAGCTCACCGCTATCGCCCACGAAGGCTGGTCGGGCAACCTCGCCGACGGCAAGGTCGAACTCGCCGCGCAGCCGAGCCAATTACTCTATGCCGCAGAAAACCGCCGGGTCAGCATGCGCCTCGCGCCGCTGGATCTGCCCGAGGGCAATTCCATGCGCGCACCGGGTGAAGCACCGGGGTTGATGGTGCTGGAAATCGCCATGGATGAAATGGCCGAGCAGTTGCACATGGACCCGATCCAGTTCCGCATTGTCAACGACACCCAGGTCGACCCGGTCAAAACCGAGCGGCCGTTTTCCCAGCGTCAACTGGTCAAGTGCCTGGAGCTTGGCGCGCAGAAATTCGGCTGGGATCAGCGCCACGCCAAACCCGGCACGCGCCGCGAAGGCCGCTGGCTGATCGGCATGGGCGTGGCCGCGGCGTTTCGCAACAACCTGCTGGTCAAGTCCGGCGCGCGAGTGCGGCTGGAGCGCGACGGCAAGGTCACGGTGGAAACCGACATGACCGACATCGGCACCGGTAGCTACACGATCATTGCGCAGACTGCCGCCGAGATGATGGGCGTCGGCCTCGACGAGGTGACCGTGCATCTGGGCGATTCGAACTTCCCGGTATCTTCGGGCTCCGGCGGCCAGTTCGGCGGTAACTGCTCGACCGCCGGGGTGTATGCCGCGTGCGTGAAACTGCGTGAGGCGGTGGCCGGCAAACTCGGTATGGAAGCAGCCCAGGCCGAATTCGTCGACGGCCAGGTGCGCGCTGGCGGTAAAACCCTACCATTGCGCAATGCCGCAGAAGGCGGCGCGCTGGTCGGCGAGGACAGCATCGAATTCGGCGATCTGGCCGAGAAGTATCAGCAGTCGACTTTCGGCGCGCATTTCGTCGAAGTTGCGGTCGATGCCGCTACCGGCGAGGTCCGCGTGCGGCGCATGCTTGCGGTGTGCGCGGCGGGTCGGATTCTCAACCCGACCTCGGCGCGCAGCCAGGTGATCGGTGCGATGACCATGGGCGTTGGTGCGGCGTTGATGGAAGAACTGGCGGTCGATACCCGCCTGGGCTTTTTTGTCAATCATGACCTGGCCGGATACGAAGTGCCGGTACATGCCGACATTCCTCATCAGGAGGTGATCTTCCTCGACGAGGCCGACCCGATTTCCTCGCCGATGAAGGCCAAAGGCGTGGCAGAACTGGGGATTTGCGGCGTGAGTGCGGCGGTGGCCAATGCGATCTATAACGCCACCGGCGCGCGGGTCCGGGAGTATCCGATTACTCTGGACAAGGTGCTTTCTTCGTTGCCGGAGATGATCTGAGACCCTGAAAAGCCCCTCACCCTGGCCCTCTCCCAAAGCGAGAGGGGACTGATTGGGGGATGTTCGAGGGTTGCGCTGATTTGGGCTTGCTGCGGTGAATCCATAATCGAAAACCCTCACCCTAGCCCTCTCCCAGAGGGAGAGGGGACTGATTGGGGGATGTTCGAGGGTTGCGCCGACCTGGACGTGCTGTGGGGAATGCATAATCGACGCGGTTTTTCAGGTCGATGCAGGATGTGAAACACCTCGATCGGCTCCCTCTCCCTCCGGGAGAGGGCTGGGGTGAGGGTAACGCCTGGCGCACTAGCATGGGCTGCCAGGAGTCGGTTGGTGAAATAAAGTCATTCTTCGGGATATTGCTCAGCCCCCACCTGCTCCATCCATTCCACCACTTCCCCATCCAGCACTTCGGCAATCGCAATATGCGTCATCGCCGTGGTCGGCGCGGCGCCATGCCAATGCTTGGCCCCCGGTGCGATCCAGACCGTATCGCCCGGGCCGATCCGCCGAACCGGCTGCCCCCACTCCTGCACCAGCCCCGCGCCCGCCGTCACGATCAATGTCTGCCCCAACGGATGCGTATGCCATGCAGTGCGCGCGCCCGGCTCGAAGGTCACTGTCGCGCCGCTGACTCGCGCCTGCCCGGTGCCCTTGAACGGCGCATCCACTCGCACGGTGCCGGTAAACCAGTCCGCGGGGCCTTGGGCCGAGGGCTGCGAGCCATTCGGGGTTACGCTGACGCGTGGAGTTTCATTAGCCTGCACCTCGCCCGCCAACAGGGAAAGGGTCAACGCCGAAGCGGCAATCGGGTTCATGGCGGTTCCTCCTGATAGTCAATGCGACCACTGTACCCAGCCCTACTCTGCCAATAATCGCCTAGAATGCGAAAAAACTTATGCGGATGACTCATCAATGCTTCGAGAAAACGCCACCGACCTCCTCGCCTTTCTCGCCGTCGCCCGCGAGCGCAGTTTCACCAAGGCGGCAGCGAAGCTCGGCGTTTCGCAGTCGGCGCTGAGCCACACCATTCGCGGCCTCGAGGCGCGTCTCGGCCTGCGCCTGTTGACCCGCACCACCCGCAGCGTTTCGCCCACCGAGGCCGGCGAGCACCTGTTGCGAACCATCGGCCCGCGATTCGAAGAAATCGAAGTGGAGCTGGCAGCCCTGAGCACCCTGCGCGACACCCCGGCCGGCAAGATTCGTCTCAGCGCCACCGACCATTCGCTGGACTGGATCCTGCGCCCGGTACTGCAGGATTTCCTCTTGCGCTACCCGGACATCGCCGTTGAAGTGTGCTGCGATTACGGCTTCGTCGACATCGCCGGCCAAGGCTTCGACGCCGGCGTGCGTCTGGGCGAGGACGTCGCACAAGGCATGATCGCCACCCGCATCGGCCCGGACATGCGCATGGCGGTAGTCGGCTCCCCTGCCTATTTCGCCCATCGCAGCGCGCCGCAAACCCCACGCGACCTGACCGACCACGCCTGCAACAACCTGCGCCTGCCAACCAACGGCGGGTTGTATGCCTGGGAATTCGAAAAGGACGGTGAAAGCCTGAAAGTGCGGGTATCCGGGCAGATCACCTTGAATGGCGTCTACCCATTACTGAATGCCGCACTCGACGGCTTTGGCCTGAGCTACATACCGGAAAACGTCGCGGCACCGTACCTGGACAACGGTTATTTGCAGCGGGTCCTGACCGATTGGTGCCCGAGCTTCGCCGGTTATCACCTGTACTACCCGAGCCGACGCCAGGCAGCACCGGCGTTTGCGTTGTTGCTGGAGGCGCTGCGCTATCGTGGTTGAGTGCAACTAATCGATCAACGCTATCAACTGATGGCGCTGCGCATCGGTCAGCATCGGCCCGAACCCGGCCTTGACGTTGTCCGCCATGTAGCGCGGATTGCTGGTGCCCGGAATCACGCATGTCACCGCCGAATGCGAGAGCAGAAACTTCAACGCCAGTTGCGGCCAACTATTGACTTGCACATCGGAAACCCAGCCCGGCAACGGCTTGCCCTTGAGCCGCGCGAGCAAGCCACCGCCACCGAAGGGCCGATTGCAGATCACCGCAACCCCGCGTTCGCGGCACAGCGGCAGGATGCGTTTCTCGACGCCGCGATCGTCGAGGGCGTAATTGATTTGCAGGAAATCCACTGGCTCGGTCTTGAGCACCGCTTCAACTTCGCCGTAAGCCGAGGGCGTGTAGTGGGTGATGCCGATGTAGCGGATGCGCCCCTGTTCCTTCCACTCACGTAAGGTCGGCAGGTGGGTTTGCCAGTCGAGCAGGTTGTGGATCTGCATCAGGTCGATGCGCTCGGTTTGCAACAGGCTGAATGATTGCTCCATTTGCGCGATGCCTTCCTCGCGCCCTCGCGTCCAGACTTTGGTGGCCAGAAATGCCGGCGAACGTGGCTGGTGAATCGACAGCAGTTCACCGGTGGTCTGTTCGGCGCGGCCGTACATTGGCGAACTGTCGATGAGGGTGCCGCCCTTTTCGAACAAACGATCGAGTACTGCCGGCAACTGCCGATAAACCGCATCACCGGGGGCCACGTCGAAACCGCGATAGGTGCCCAGGCCGACGATCGGCAGTGCCTCGGAGCTGGAGGGGATGGCGCGGGTCTGCATGGTCTGGCCTCCGGTCGTCGCGGACGTCGTGCGGCGGGCCAAGGCCCGATCAAGGCTCAAGACCGCCGAAACCCCGGCCGCCAGCGTGAGCAGGCGGCGGCGTGAATAACCCTCAGTGTGGCTCATGCTGGCTCCCCTGCTGCATGGATCTGTTGCCGGTTGTGTGGCGAGCGGCCGAGTATGGCAGTGAACTACACTGCGAGGCCCACCTTCACTCACGGTTAAAAATAGCCGAATGTCCCGAACCTTGATGTCACTCGTCGCATTGCTCGTCGCCGTGTACCTGGTGCTGTGTGCGGCGCTGTTCGTGTTTCAGCGTTCGCTGATTTACTTCCCGCAGCCCAACGCCATTGCCAGCCCTGACTCGCGGATGACCTTGTCGATGCCCGACGCCAAGGTTTCGGTGCTTACCCGCGCTCATAACGGTCCGCGGGCGCTGCTGTACTTCGGCGGCAATGCCGAGGACGTTTCGCGCAATCTGCCGGAGTTTGCCGAGGCCTTTCCTGACTACGCGCTGTACCTGCTCAATTACCGCGGTTTCGGCGACAGCGACGGCTCGCCGTCCGAAGCGGCGATTGCCGAGGATGCGCTGGCGCTGTTCGATCAGGTTTACGCCAGTCATCCGCAGATCGTCGTGATCGGGCGCAGTCTCGGCTCGGGTGTCGCCGTGCGCCTGGCCAGCCAGCGACCGGTGCAGCAGCTGATTCTGGTGACGCCTTACAACAGCCTCGGAGAAATCGCCGCACGCCAATACCCTTGGGTGCCGGTGAAGTGGCTGCTCAAGGATCGCTTCGAGTCGGGCAAATATGCCGCACATATCCGCGTGCCGACGTTGCTGCTGGCGGCCAGTGATGATGATGTGATTCCGCGTGCCAGCACTCAGCGTCTGCTGGAGAATTTCCCTGCGGGCGTGGCGGTGCTTCGGGTGGTGCCGGAGTCGGGGCATAACTCGATTGCCGCGCGGGAGGAGTATTTGCAGTGGATGCAGGAAGTGTTGAATCAGTGATTGTCGAGTCGTTCTCAAGGGCCCTTTCGCGAGCAGGCTCGCTCCCACAGGGGAATGCATTTCAAATGTAGGAGTGAGCCTGCTCGCGATGGCGTCATCCAGCGCAACATTGCATCTTGTCTGATCACGCCCTTTGTCGCCCCACACCAAAACCGCCACCCATCGCTTGAACCAAGTCGCGAATCGCCAGTCCTACCCGCGCCGCATTCCGCAGTTCATTCGATTTTTTGCGCTGTCCCCCTTCAGAGCCGCCCGCCCCATGCGCCACGCCGTTCGTTCGTCTCGCTTCGTTTCGCTGTGCCTGCTGATCCTTTCTGCGCTATTTGTCGAAACCGCCCAGGCCGGCGCGGAGCGGCAACTGGTGGCCGCGATCAATGACTATCGTGCCCATCCACAACGCTGCGAGCGGCGCCCGGCGCAACGTCTGGCACCGTTACGGCTGAACGCGAACCTGGCCCTGCCGCTCGGTTATGGCTATGGCGGCGGCCTGCGCGAGGCGCTGAAGTCCTCGGGCTACGCGGCCACGGCGGTGCGCAGTATTCGCGTGGCCGGTGCCGAGGACGCTGAAGAAGCCTTCGACCAGTTGCTCGACGAGCACTGCGCCGCGCTGCTTGATGCGACGTATGCCGACATCGGCGTCAGCCGCTCGCGCAATCAATGGCAAGTGGTGCTGGCGCGACCGGTGCTCGACAACCGCGTCGGCGACAACCGCAGCGTCGGCAAGGCACTGCTCGCTGAAGTCAACGCCGCCCGCGCCCGTCCACGGATGTGCGGCCGCCAACGCTTCGCCGCCGCACGGCCCCTGAGCTGGAACGCGGCATTGGGCGCCGCCGCGCAGGGCCATAGCAAAGCCATGGCCTACGGCAACTACTTCGCCCACCGCGACCCGGACGGCGAGCAGCCGGCTGACCGCGCCCGCGCCGCCGGTTATCGCGGTCGGCAAATCGGCGAAAACATCGCCGCCGGCCAAAGCTCACCGGGCAAGGCCATGGCCGGATGGCTGGCCAGCCCCGGGCACTGCGCCAACCTGATGAACCCGATGTTCACCCAGGTCGGCGCCGGCTTCGCCAGCGAAGCACGCAGCACTGAAGGGGTTTACTGGACGATGATGTTTGGTGCGCCTTGAGGGGTGCGGTTGAAGTTTTGCGCTGAACTGACTGGCCTCATCGCGAGCAGGCTCACTCCTACAGGATTTGTGGGGGCCACCTAACTCAGGCACGCCGAAGATCCCTGTGGGAGCCCGCCTGCTGGCGATGGCGTCAGGTCAGCCAGATCATCTGTGGCTGACATACCGCTTTCGCGAGCAGGCTCGCTTCCACAGGATTGGAGGGGCGTCGGCTTTTATGTCAGGCCGCGCGCTGTCCGGCGGCCACCATCGCCGATGCCGCCAGCATCGCCCGCAGCAGCACCGCACAGCCCGCCGCCAGATCGTCCGGTGCGGCGTTTTCGATTTCGTTGTGGCTGATGCCACCTTCACACGGGACGAAGATCATCCCGGCCGGGCCGAGTTCGGCGAGGAAAATCGCGTCGTGGCCGGCGCCGCTGACAATGTCCATGTGTGACAGGCCGAGCCCTTGTGCCGCGCCGCGCACCGCTTCGACGCAGCCTTTTTCGAAGTACAGCGGCGGGAAGTCGGCAGTCGGCGTCAGTTCATAAGTGAGGCCGTGGGCCTGGCAGGTGGATTCGATGATTTGCTTCACCTCAGCAATCATCGAATCCAGACGCGCAGGCTCCAGATGACGGAAATCCAGGGTCATGCGCACTTCGCCGGGAATCACGTTGCGCGAGCCGGGATAGGCTTGCAGGCAACCGACCGTGCCGCAGGCGTGCGGCTGGTGGCCGAGGGCGGCGCGGTTGACGGCGCCGACGATCACTGCAGCGCCAACCAGGGCGTCCTTGCGCAGGTGCATCGGCGTCGGGCCGGCGTGGGCTTCGACGCCGCGCAGTTTCAGGTCGAACCACTTCTGCCCCAGCGCGCCGAGGACCACGCCGATGGTTTTCTTTTCGTCTTCAAGAATCGGGCCTTGCTCAATGTGCGCTTCGAAATAGGCGCCGACCGGGTGTCCGCTGACTTTGCGCGAACCGGCGTAGCCGATGGCGTTGAGCGCTTCGCCGACCGTGACCCCGTCGGCGTCGACTTTGGCCAGGGTTTCGGCGAGGGTGAATTTCTCCGCGAACACCCCCGAGCCCATCATGCACGGGGCGAAGCGCGAGCCTTCTTCGTTGGTCCAGACCACCACTTCCAGCGGCGCTTCGGTTTCCACGTTGAGGTCGTTCAAGGTGCGCAGGACTTCGACGCCGGCGAGCACGCCGAAGCAGCCGTCGAACTTGCCGCCGGTGGGTTGCGTGTCGATGTGGCTGCCGGTCATCACCGGTGGCAGCTCGGGATTACGGCCCGGGCGGCGAGCGAAAATGTTGCCGACGGCATCCACCGTGACGCTGCATCCGGCCTCCTTGCACCATTGCACGAACAGGTCACGGGCCTGGCGGTCGAGGTCAGTCAGGGCCAGGCGACAGACACCGCCCTTGACCGTGGCGCCGAGTCTGGCCAGTTCCATGAGCGAGGCCCACAGGCGATCGCGGTTGATGTGCTGATGGGTCGATTGCAGAACGTCAACGGCTGCGTTCATGGGGATCTCCTCAGGCTGCTTTCTGGTGGATACTGCTGTGGTGTCTGTCAAGCCGCCATCGCTGGCAAGCCAGCTCCCACAGGTTTTGGGTTGAAGACACAATATGTGTACGACTCAATCCTTGTGGGAGCTGGCTTGCCAGCGATGAGGCCAGTCGCTACACCGCTGATTTAACGACCGAAGGCTGCGCGCGCATCACGCACAACCCGTAATAAATCAAACCGCCCAGCGCCGAGCCGGTGAACCAGCCGTAGCTGTAGAACCAGCTGAACGCATCGCTGCCCAGCGACAACAACGTCAGCAGCACCGGCACGCCGAAGGCGATGAACCCGGCGCCATTCCATGCCGGGTACACGTCGTCGCGGTACAGGCCGGCCAGGTCCAGTTGCTGTTTTTTGATCAGGAAATAGTCCACCACCATGATCCCGGCAATCGGCCCGAGCAGGCTCGAATAGCCCAGCAGCCAGTTGGAATACACGCTTTCCAGGCTGACGTCGGAAACGATCAAACCGAGCTTCTTCAGCAACTCATGGGCCATCAGCGCCAGCCCGACCAGACCGGTCAGCAACACCGCTTTGGTGCGGTTGATCACCTTCGGCGCGATGTTCTGAAAGTCATTGGTGGGCGAGACGATGTTGGCGGCGGTGTTGGTCGACAGTGTCGCGATGATGATCAGCGCCATCGCCACCGCCACCCACACCGGGCTCTGGATGTGGCCGATCAGCGTGACCGGATCCGACACGGTCACGCCGACCAGTTTCACCGACGCCGCGGTCATCACCACGCCGAGCGCGGCGAACAGAAACATGGTCAATGGCAGGCCGATGATCTGCCCAAGAATCTGGTCTTTCTGGCTTTTGGCGTAGCGGCTGAAGTCAGGAATGTTCAGCGACAGCGTGGCCCAGAAACCGACCATCGCCGTCAGCCCCGCCGCGAAGTAACCGACCACGCTGGCGCCTTCCGGACGCTTGGCCGGGATCGCCATCAGCTCGCTCATCGACACATTGGGCATCGCCCACACCAGCAGGCCAATACCGACTGCCACCAGCAGCGGCGCGGACAGGGTTTCCAGCCACTTGATCGACTCGGCGCCGCGAATCACCACCCACAGGTTCAGCGCCCAGAACACCATGAAACCGATCACCTCACCGGTGCCGCCCAAGGATTTCCAGCCTTCGAATACGGAGCCCAGAAACAGGTGGATCGCCAGCCCGCCGAACATCGTCTGGATACCGAACCAGCCACACGCGACCAGCGCGCGAATCAAGCACGGTACGTTGGAGCCGAGAATGCCGAACGACGAGCGCAGCAGCACCGGAAACGGGATGCCGTACTTGGTGCCGGGGAATGCGTTCAGCGTCAGCGGAATCAGCACAATGATGTTGGCGAACAGAATCGCCAACAGCGCTTCACCGACCGTCAGGCCGAAATAGGCGGTGAGTACGCCGCCCAGCGTATAGGTCGGCACGCAGATCGACATGCCGACCCACAGCGCGGTGATGTGCCATTTGTTCCAGCTGCGTTCGTGCACCTTGGTCGGCGCCATGTCGTGGTTGTAACGGGGACTGTCGAGGACGTCGCTGCCGGCTTCGAGCTCGAACAAGCCGTCGCGCTCGCTCACTTGCGATCTGATCTGTTGCATGGCCGCTCCACTGTTCTTCTGATTATTTTTGCTCATCAGGCGGCTGGCACACGCAGGTGCGAGCCGGACGATGGCCGGAGGAACTGACAACTTTCATGCACCGGCCATGGTGTCAGCGGCGGCATCAATAAACGTGCCGGGTGTCCCGCATAGCGACAGGGCCGAGCTTTAAACGCTTTGCAACTTTCTGATATTCATCAGTTTTAATTATTTATCCAGTCGGCCTGCGGAAACTTGTCTGAACGCTCAGGCTAAACGTCGGGCAAGTTGTCCGAACTGTCAGGACTCAATCTGGTGCACTGTGATTTTTTTCCTTGTGAGCGAACCGCTGCAGCTCAACTTCAAGCGGCTGATTTCACATAGGAAATCTTGCTCATATTTCCATCCTGTCAAGTGCGTCAAAATGGTGAACGGCCTCACCATTTTGGTGAATCATGTTTTTTATCGTTATTTTTCAGCAAGTTAAAACGATTCTAAGCTTATAAAAAATATTCTTGCTCAATTATAAAATCGCGACTAGTTTCTATTCCTGACAGCCATGACAGGAATAAACCCTGCTGTGCTGAAGACCTATAAAACATCTAGAACCGACACCAGTCGGTCATGCCTGCGAGGAACTCGGAATGTCTCTGTTGATCCGTGGCGCCACCGTTGTTACCCATGATGAAAGTTATCGCGCCGACGTCTATTGCGCTGACGGCGTGATCAAAGCCATCGGTGCAAACCTGGAGATTCCGGCCGGCGCTGAAGTGCTCGATGGCAGCGGCCAATACCTGATGCCCGGCGGCATCGATCCGCACACGCACATGCAACTGCCGTTCATGGGCACCGTGGCCAGTGAAGACTTTTACAGCGGCACGGCGGCGGGTCTGGCCGGCGGCACCACGTCAATCATCGACTTCGTGATTCCCAACCCGCAGCAGTCATTGATGGAAGCGTTTCATCAATGGCGCGGCTGGGCGCAGAAGTCCGCCTCCGACTACGGCTTTCACGTCGCAATCACCTGGTGGAGCGAGCAGGTCCGCGAGGAAATGGCCGAGCTGGTCAGCCACCACGGCATCAACAGCTTCAAGCATTTCATGGCCTACAAGAACGCGATCATGGCCGCCGACGACACGCTGGTGGCGAGCTTCGAGCGCTGCCTGGAACTCGGCGCGGTGCCGACCGTGCATGCGGAAAACGGCGAGCTGGTCTATCACCTGCAACGCAAGCTGATGGCCCAGGGCATCACCGGGCCGGAAGCGCATCCGTTGTCGCGGCCGTCACAAGTCGAGGGCGAAGCGGCGAGCCGGGCGATTCGTATCGCTGAAACCATCGGTACGCCGCTGTATCTGGTGCACGTCTCGACCAAGGAAGCCCTCGACGAAATCACCTATGCGCGCAGCAAGGGCCAGCCGGTTTACGGTGAAGTGCTGGCCGGGCATCTGCTGCTTGATGACAGCGTCTATCAACACCCCGACTGGCAGACCGCTGCCGGCTACGTGATGAGCCCGCCGTTCCGCCCGCGCGGGCATCAAGAGGCGCTGTGGCATGGCTTGCAGGCCGGCAACCTGCACACCACCGCCACCGATCACTGCTGTTTCTGCGCCGAGCAGAAAGCCGCCGGGCGCGACGACTTCAGCAAGATTCCCAACGGCACGGCAGGCATCGAAGACCGCATGGCGGTGCTCTGGGACGAAGGCGTCAACAGTGGCCGTTTGTCGATGCAGGACTTCGTCGCCCTCACCTCCACCAACACCGCGAAGATCTTCAATCTCTATCCGCGCAAAGGTGCGATCCGCGTCGGCGCCGATGCCGATCTGGTGCTGTGGGACCCGCACGGTACGCGGACGATTTCCGCCAAGACCCACCATCAGCAGGTGGACTTCAACATCTTCGAAGGCAAGACCGTGCGCGGCGTGCCCAGCCACACGGTCAGCCAGGGCCGGCTGGTCTGGGCCGACGGCGACCTGCGCGCCGAACGCGGCGCCGGGCGCTATATCGAACGGCCGGCGTACCCGGCGGTGTTTGATTTGTTGAGCAAGCGGGCAGAGATGCACAAGCCGACAGCTGTGAAACGCTGAAGGCGGCCTTCGGCCTATCGCTGGCAAGCCAGCTCCCACAAGGTTTCGTGAACGCCATAGATCCCTGTGGGAGCTGGCTTGCCAGCGATGAGGCCATCACAAGCACCACAAAACCCACTGCCCGACAGAGGCAGAAACACCTCAAATAACCGTGAGGCACACCACCGTGATCGACTCCCTGAACCACCTCCCCCACCCGCACGAAAGCGCGGCCGCCCTCGCCGGGCATTTCACCGATCTGGCGCCGCCGCTCAATGCGCGGCAAGCGCATCTGGAAGCTTCGCGCTGCCTGTATTGCTACGACGCGCCGTGCGTCAATGCGTGCCCGAGCGAGATCGACATTCCCTCGTTCATCCGCAATATCCATCAGGACAACGTGCCCGGCGCGGCGCAGAAAATTCTTTCGGCGAACATTCTTGGCGGCAGTTGCGCGCGGGTCTGTCCGACCGAGATTCTTTGCCAGCAAGCCTGCGTGCGCAACAACGCTCAGGAATGCGCACCCGTGCTGATCGGCCTGCTGCAACGTTACGCCGTCGACAATGCACACTTCACCGAGCACCCGTTCCAGCGCGCGGCCGCCAGCGGCAAGCGCATCGCCGTGGTCGGTGCCGGGCCGGCCGGGTTGTCCTGTGCGCATCGCAGCGCCATGCACGGCCATGACGTGGTGATTTTCGAAGCGCGGGACAAGGCTGGCGGCCTCAACGAATACGGAATCGCCAAATACAAACTGGTCGACGATTACGCGCAGAAGGAACTGGATTTTCTCCTGCAGATCGGCGGCATCGAAATCCGCCACGGGCAGAAACTCGGCGACAACCTGACCCTCAGCGAACTGCATCAACAGTTCGACGCGGTGTTCCTCGGCCTCGGTCTCAACGCCAGCAAGCAGCTCGGCCTAGCCCACGAAGATGCGCCCGGCCTGCTCGCCGCCACCGACTACATTCGCGAACTGCGCCAGGCCGATGACCTCACGCAACTGCCGCTGGCCGAGCGCTGCATCGTCCTCGGCGCCGGCAACACGGCAATCGACATGGCCGTGCAAATGGCCCGCCTCGGTGCGCGGGATGTGAATCTGGTGTATCGCCGCGGCGCCGCGGACATGGGCGCGACCCTGCACGAACAGGATATCGCCAAGGCCAATCAGGTGCGTTTGCTGACCTGGGCGCAACCAGAAGAAGTGCTGCTCGACGCTCAGGGCCATGTGCGCGGCATGCGTTTTGCCCGCACCGATCTGGTCGACGGTCGCCTGCAAGCCACCGGCGAAACCTTCGAGCTGGCCGCTGACGCGATCTTCAAAGCCATCGGCCAGAGCTTCGACGCCAGCGCCCTCGCCGACCCGCTGGCGCGCGAGCTCAAACGCCAGGGCGAACGTATTCAAGTGGATGAAAACCTGCGCACCAGCATCCCCGGTGTGTATGCCGGCGGTGACTGCACCAGCCTCGATCAGGACCTCACCGTGCAAGCCGTGCAGCACGGCAAACTCGCCGCCGAGGCGATCAACGCTCAACTGATGCTCAACGTGGAGGCTGCGTAAATGGCCGATCTCTCGATAGTCTTCGCCGGCATCAAAGCACCGAATCCGTTCTGGCTGGCCTCTGCGCCGCCCACCGACAAGGCCTACAACGTGGTCCGCGCCTTCGAGGCCGGTTGGGGTGGCGTGGTCTGGAAAACCCTCGGCGAAGACCCGGCGGCGGTGAACGTTTCCTCACGTTATTCGGCGCACTACGGCAATAACCGGGAAGTGCTCGGCATCAACAACATCGAGTTGATCACCGACCGCTCGCTGGAAATCAACCTTCGCGAAATTACCCAGGTGAAAAAGGACTGGCCGGACCGTGCGCTGATCGTCTCGCTGATGGTGCCGTGCGTGGAAGAATCGTGGAAACACATCCTGCCGCTGGTCGAAGCCACTGGCGCTGACGGCATCGAGCTGAACTTCGGCTGCCCCCACGGCATGCCCGAGCGCGGCATGGGCGCGGCGGTCGGTCAGGTGCCGGAGTACGTCGAGCAGGTGACGCGTTGGTGCAAGACCTATTGCTCGCTGCCGGTGATCGTCAAACTGACGCCTAACATCACCGACATCCGCGTCGCCGCCCGCGCCGCACATCGCGGCGGCGCCGATGCAGTGTCGCTGATCAATACGATCAACTCGATCACCAGCGTCGACCTGGAGCACATGGTCGCCCTGCCCACGGTCGGCAGCAAAAGCACCCACGGCGGCTATTGCGGCTCGGCGGTCAAACCGATTGCACTGAACATGGTCGCCGAAATCGCCCGCGATCCACAGACCCAGGGCTTGCCGATCTGCGGCATTGGCGGCATCGGCAGCTGGCGCGATGCGGCGGAATTCATGGCGCTGGGCAGTGGCGCGGTGCAGGTGTGCACGGCGGCGATGCTTCACGGGTTCCGCATTGTCGAGGAGATGAAGGACGGCTTGTCGCGCTGGATGGACAGTCAGGGTTACGCCAACATCAGTGAGTTTTCCGGGCGCGCGGTCGGCAATACCACCGACTGGAAATACCTCGATATCAACTACCAGGTGATTGCGAAGATTGATCAGGAGGCGTGCATTGGTTGCGGGCGGTGTCATATCGCTTGCGAAGACACCTCACACCAGGCGATCGGCAGTTTGAAACAGGCGGACGGCACGCATAAATACGAGGTGATCGACGACGAATGTGTGGGCTGCAATTTGTGCCAGATCACCTGCCCGGTGGCGGACTGCATCGAGATGGTGCCAATGGAAACGGGCAAGCCGTTTCTCGACTGGAATCATGATCCGCGCAATCCGTATTGTGTGGCTGTCTGAATCGGGTGCTGATCCTCAAAGCCCCTCACCCTAGCCCTCTCCCAGAGGGAGAGGGAACTGATTGGGGGATGCTGTAAAACTCCGCCAACCTGTAGTGTTGTTGTGAATCCATAATCGACCCGATTTATCAGGTCGACGTAACCTTCAGAACACCTCGGTCAGTCCCCTCTCCCTCCGGGAGAGGGTTAGGGTGAGGGGCTTTTGATTTTGGGTTTCAAGGCTCCAGCCCGATCCCGCGCAAGATCACACTCGTCACCGTCTGCACCGCCCGCTCAAACTGCATGTCCGACAGCGGCTGATGCTCGTTCAAAATATTCACCTGATGATCGAAGTCGGCATAGTGCTGGGTCGAGGCCCAGATCATGTACAGCAGGCTCGACGGCTCCACCGGCAGAATCCGCTTGTCCTCGACCCATTGGCGAATCTTCGCTTCCTTCATTTTCGCCCAGTCATACAGGCTGGCATCCAGCGCCTCGCCGAGGGTCGGCGCGCCGTGGATAATTTCATTGGCCCAGACTTTCGAGCCGTACGGGCGGCTGCGCGAGTGGTTCATCTTGGCGCGGATGTAACTGCTGAGCACCACGCGCGGATCGTCGAACATCTCAAAGCACAGCGCGTCCTGCTTCCACACTTCGAGCAGGTCGAACAGCACCGCGCTGTAGAGCTCGCTCTTGGTTGAAAAGTAGTAATGCAGATTGGAGCGTGGCAGTTGCACCTCGGCGGCGATGTCGGCCATGGCGGTGCTGCCGAAGCCTTTTTCGGCGAAGACTTTTTCCGCCGCCAGCAGAATTTTTTCGACGTTGCTGCGGCGAATTTCGATCTTGTGATTGCCCATGTGGGCTCCCTGACGACAGCGTTGACCAAGACTAGCATTCGCTTGCAACGGATGGAAAACCCAGGCTCCCACAGGCTCAATGCGGTTGTGTGTCACCCGCCGCGGTGTCAATGCTGACCACCACCGACATCCCCGGCCGCAACCGCTCCGCTTCCTGCTGATCCGGATCGATGGTGATCCGCACCGGCACGCGCTGGGCGATCTTGACGAAGTTGCCGGTGGCGTTGTCGGCCTGCAGCAAGGCGAATTCAGAACCGGTACCCGGGGAAATATGCTGCACGTGCCCGGTGAATTTGCGGTGGTTCAAGGCATCGACAGTGAAGCGCACCGGTTGCCCGACGCGGACGTTGTCCATCTGGGTTTCCTTCATGTTGGCGATCACCCATTTTTGATCCGGTACCAGCGCCATCAACTGTGCCCCGGAGTTGACGTAAGCGCCGAGGCGCACGCCAATCTGCCCGAGCTGGCCGTCGCGCGGGGCGACAATGCGCGTGTTCGACAAATCGATCCGCGCCAGTTTTACCGCCGCTTCGGCGCTGGCCACGGCGGCTTCCAGCGAGCCACGATTGACGATCACGGTTTGCAGGTCCTGGCGGGCAATTTCCAGATTCGCTTTGGCTTGCGCCACGGACGCGGTGCTTTGCGCATTGGCGGCAAGGGTCACGTCGAATTCGCGCTTGGACACCGAGCCGTCGCTGACCAGATCCTTGTTGCGGCGCAGATCCGCCTCGCTCTTGCGCAACTGCGCTTCACTGTCGGCAAGCACCGCCTGGCGCAGCTTGATCGTCGCTTCGGCGCTGTTGCGTTGCTGCACCACATTGGCCAGCGCCGCGCGCTGCACTGCCAGTTGCGCCAGCGCCTGATCGAGACGCTGCTGGTAGATCCGGTCATCCAGACGCACCAGCAGATCGCCGGCCTTCACGTACTGGAAATCCTGCACCGGCACTTCAAACACATAGCCGCTGAGCTGCGGCCCGATGATCGTCACCTGCCCGCGAATCAAGGCGTTCTCGGTGGTTTCGACGGCGCTGCTGAACGGCGGCAATTGCCAGGCGTAGAGCACGATGAGCACGCCGACGATGGCAATCGCGGCAAAGCCCAGTGACGAGATGATGCGCACGCGCAACGAGCGTGGCGCGGTGTTTGGCGATGACGGCGGCGTCTGCCCTTCAGGCGTGGCGGCAATGGCGTTGGTGGTTGTGGTGGTCGGTTCGGTCATGAAGAAGTGGCACCGCTTGATGGTACGGAAGGCGTCGGCTCGATGGCTTTGGTGGTGCTCATCAGCCACAACGCGCGAATCGAAAGCCAGATCATGGTCAGTACCGCAATGACCGCGATCAGCATGAAGACATCGTTATAGGCCAGCACGTTCGCTTCGCGCGTCGCCGCATTGGCGAGGCTGCGGATGCCGACCAGGTTGCGCAGGCCGGGGTCGGCGAAAAGCCCGCCGTAGGCCGCACCGCCACTTTGCACGCGCGCCGCCACCAGCGGATCGGACATCACCAGTTGCTCGACGATGTGGCTGGAATGGTACTTCTCGCGCACGATCTGAAAGGTCCCGAGCAGTGCCGCGCCGAGCAGCCCGCCGAGGTTGTTGCAGATCCCGAACAGCACGGAAAAACTCACCAGATTGCGCGGATTGGTCAGCACGTTGCGCGTACCGAAGACCATGGTCGGGCCGAGAAAAAACGTACTGCCGAACGCCAGCAAAAACTGGCTGAAATACATGTTTTGCGGGCGCGTAATGTTGCTGGAAAAACTGTCCATCACCGACCCCGTGGCCATCAGCGCCAGGGAGATGATCAGCGGCATCAGCAAGTGTTTCGGGTCGATGGTCAGTGCGCTGGTCGCCAGCCCGGCAATACTGCCGATCAGCATCACCACGTACAGGCTGTGCAGTTGCTCATAGCCCATGTTGAGGTTCTGCATGAATCCGACTGCGCCGGTGGATTGCTCCGAAGTGACCATGCGAATCAGGGTCACCGCCAGCGCCAGGCGGATCATCGTTCCGCTGCCCAGCCAGCGCGTCATCAGCAGCGGGTTGCTGCGGTTGTGCTCGATGGCCAGGCCCATGATGATCAGCGCGATCGACGCCGCCAGGGCGACGCCGATCCAGTCGGCTTCCAGCCACCAGTCGATGCGCCCCAGTGACAGCACCGCACAGAGCAGGCCGACGCCGGTGGCGAGAATGGCGAAGGTCAGGAAGTCGAGTTTTTCAAAGGTCTTGAAACGGTCGCCCGGCGGCAACTTGAGCAACAACACGCAGCCCAGCGACAGCAGCGCCATGCCCAGCTCGAACAGGTACAAGCCGCGCCATTCGGCAATCTGCAACAGGTCTTCGGAGAACAGCCGCGCCAGGGGTAGCGCCAGTTGCGAGGTGCCGAGGCCAAGCACCAATGCCTTCAGCCGCCACTTCGCCGGAAACGCCTGAACCATGTAATACAGGCCCAGCGAACTCAGCGCCGCGCCGACCATGCCATGCGCCGCCCGCACGGCGATGGCCGAATTCAGGTCGTTGACGAACAGGTGCCCAAAGGTCACCAGTGCGTACAGCACCAGAAACACCTCGGTGAACGCGCGCAAGCCGAACTGCTGACGAAACTTCACCAGCAGCAGGTTCATCGACACGTTGGTCATCACGAAGGCCGCCGGAAGCCAAGCCATTTCCGCCGTGGTCGCGCCCAGCGAGCCTTGCAGATAAATCAGGTTGGCGACCACCAGCGAGTTACCCAAACCGCCGGTCACCGCCACCAGCACACCGACCAGCGCGTAGGCCAGGCGCTTGCGGTTGGAGTGCAACGGCGTCGAAGGCGAACCGGGCAGGCTGGGCTTCTCGTGCGGCTGCCATTGGCGCGGGGCGTATTTATCCATCGAAGGGCCTTGTGCGGAGGATGGGCCAAGTTTGCCGCATATTCCTCGCTAAGACACTGCTACGTGGCGATTCACTCCTTCTGTGGGAGCTGGCTTGCCAGCGATGAGGCGAGCATCGGTGAAATGGATGTTGACTGATCAGACGCCATCGCTGGCAAGCCAGCTCCCACAGGGTTGGCGATCACACCAATACCGGGACAGGGAGTCATCGTATAACTTGCTGTTGACAATCCCCGAAAATATGGGAAATATCCGCATCGATGTTGTACGACGACGTATGACAAATAATAAAAACAACAAGCGAATCTGGGAGCGTCACAGTGAGCACACTCGCCCGCAATTCCGTCCGCCCTTCACCTGTTACCCATTTCAAACCGCGTTCGACCCTGAGCCTGATCGGCTGCAGCAGTCTGGTCCTCGCCCTGCCGATGAGCGCCCAGGCCGAAGGTTTCCTCGAGGACAGCAAAGCCACGCTGAACCTGCGCAACGCCTACTTCAACCGCAACTTCGTCAACCCGGCCAACCCGCAGGGCAAGGCTGAAGAGTGGACGCAGAGTTTCATCCTCGATGCCAAATCCGGTTTCACCCAGGGTACCGTCGGCTTCGGCCTCGATGTGCTCGGGTTGTACTCGCAAAAACTCGATGGCGGCAAAGGCACCGGCGGCACGCAACTACTGCCGATCCACGATGACGGTCGCCCGGCGGACAACTTCGGTCGCCTCGGTGTCGCGCTCAAGGCCAAGGTGTCGAAGACCGAATTGAAAGTCGGTGAGTGGATGCCGGTGTTGCCGATTCTCCGTTCCGACGATGGTCGTTCGTTGCCGCAAACCTTCCGCGGTGGCCAGATCACCTCCACCGAAATCAACGGTCTGACCGTCTACGGCGGCCAGTTCCGTGGCAACAGCCCGCGCAACGATGCGAGCATGGAAGACATGTCGATGAACGGCCGCGGCGCGTTCACTTCGGACCGCTTCAACTTCGGCGGCGGCGAGTACACGTTCAACGACAAGCGCACCATGGTCGGCGTGTGGTACGCCGAGCTGACCGATATCTATCAGCAGCAATATTTCAACCTCAGCCACAGCCAGCCGCTCGGCGACTGGACCCTGGGCGCCAACCTCGGTTTCTTCACCGGCAAGGAAGACGGCAGCGCTCAGGCCGGCGACCTCGACAACAAGACCGCGTTTGCCATGCTCTCGGCCAAATACGGCGGCAACACCTTCTACGTCGGCCTGCAGAAACTCACCGGTGACGATGCCTGGATGCGGGTCAACGGTACCAGCGGCGGGACCCTGGCCAACGACAGTTACAACGCCAGTTATGACAACGCCAAGGAACGCTCCTGGCAGTTGCGTCACGACTACAACTTCGTTGCCCTCGGCATTCCCGGCCTGACCCTGATGAACCGCTACATCAGCGGTGACAACGTGCACACCGCCAGCACCAACGACGGCAAGGAATGGGGCCGCGAATCGGAACTGGCCTACACCGTGCAGAGCGGCCCGCTGAAAAGCCTCAACGTGAAATGGCGCAACGCGACCATCCGCCGCGACTTCAGCACCAACGAGTTCGACGAGAATCGGATTTTCATCAGCTATCCGATTTCGTTGTTGTAACGGTTGACGCGTTCACGCACCTCCTCTGTGGGAGCGAGCCTGCTCGCGAAAGCTTGAAGAAAGCGGGAGCGATTTTTATTGCTCGAGCGGGCCCCATCGCTGGCAAGCCAGCTCCCACAGGGTCTTGTGCCGAATAGAAGGATGGAGCCGACTCGGATTATTGTGGGAGCTGGCTTGCCAGCGATGGCGGCGGCAGATTCGGCAGTAATGAACTCTGAGACACCGCCTTCGCGAGCAGGCTCGCTCCCACAGGGGGATTGCATTGCAAGGCGGGTATCAGGGGTTCAGAAAAATGATTCGGCCCTTCCGTCATCTACACCAAAAGTCGCGTTGACAAGTTCCCGGAACCCTACCGATACTTCAACGCAGTCATACGACAACCTACAACAAACCTAATAACAATGTGTTCAGGGATTGCCATGACGTCTACCTCTACTCCGCGCGCTCCATTCAATCGCCTGCTGCTGACCGGCGCTGCCGGTGGCCTGGGCAAAGTCCTGCGCGAACGCCTGCGTCCTTACGCCAATGTGCTGCGTTTGTCCGACATCGCCGCCCTCGCCCCGGCCATCGATGATCACGAAGAAGTCGTACTCTGCGATCTGGCCGACAAACAGGCCGTGCATCAACTGGTCGATGGGGTCGACGCGATCCTGCATTTCGGCGGTGTCTCGGTCGAGCGCCCGTTCGAAGAAATCCTCGGCGCCAACATCAGCGGCGTTTTCCACATCTACGAAGCGGCACGCAAACATGGTGTGAAGCGGGTGATCTTCGCCAGCTCCAACCACGTCATCGGCTTCTACAAGCAGGACGAAAAACTCGACGCCAGCTCCCCGCGCCGCCCTGACGGCTACTACGGTCTGTCCAAGTCCTACGGCGAAGACATGGCCAGCTTCTATTTCGATCGCTACGGCATCGAAACCGTCAGCATCCGCATCGGCTCCTCGTTCCCGGAACCGCAGAACCGCCGGATGATGCACACTTGGCTGAGCTTCGACGACCTCACGCAACTGATCGAACGTTCGCTGTACACACCGAACGTCGGTCACACCGTGGTCTACGGCATGTCCGACAACAAGGACGTGTGGTGGGACAACCGCTACGCCAGCCACCTCGGTTATGAAGCCAAGGACAGCTCGGAAGTGTTCCGCGACAAGGTCGAAGCACAACCGATGCCGGCAGCTGACGACCCGGCGCGAATCTATCAGGGTGGCGCCTTTGTGGCGGCCGGCCCGTTCGGCGACTGATCCCCGCGACCACGACACGAGGTAATCAGTATGCAAGCCGAATTGATCGTCGATGCGCGCAACGCTGTGGGCGAAAGCCCGGTCTGGGTCGCCGAGGAAAACGCCCTGTACTGGGTGGACATTCCCAACGGCGGGCTGCAACGCTGGAGCGCCGACAGCGGTCACGTGGCGTCGTGGAAAGCGCCAGAAATGCTCGCCTGCATCAGCCGCCACCGCAGTGGTGGCTGGGTGGCCGGCATGGAAAGCGGTTTCTTTCGCCTGCACCCGCACAGCGACGGCAGCCTCGACAGCGAATTGCTCGCCAGCGTCGAACACAGCCGCGCCGACATGCGCCTCAACGATGGTCGCTGCGACCGTCAAGGGCGTTTCTGGGCCGGCAGCATGGTGCTGAACATGGGCCTGAATGCGCCTGAAGGCCGGCTCTATCGTTACGGCGCCGGGCAGTCTGGCGTGATCGAAGCGCAACTCGACGGCTTCATCGTGCCCAACGGCCTCGGCTTCAGCCCGGACGGCAAGACCATGTACCTGTCGGATTCGCATCCCGAGGTGCAACTGATCTGGGCGTTCGACTACGACACCGAGACCGGCACGCCATCGAATCGCCGGGTGTTTGTCGACATGAACCACTTCCCCGGCCGCCCCGATGGCGCCGCTGTGGATGCCGAAGGTTGCTACTGGATCTGCGCCAACGATGCTGGCCTGATTCACCGTTTCGCCCCGGACGGTCGTCTGGATTTTTCACTGGAAGTACCGGTGAAGAAACCGACCATGTGTGCCTTCGGCGGCAGCGACATGAGCACCCTGTTTGTCGCCTCGATTCGCCCCGGCGACGACCACGACTCGCAATCCCTGGCCGGTGGCGTGTTCGCCCTGAAGCCCGGCGTCAAAGGACTCGCCGAACCACAGTTCAACGATTTGCTTTAAACCCTCTGCTGCACCGCTGCGCCTTGAACACAAAAATAACAAGACTGGAGACTCACCCCCATGAACTTCAAACGCACCTTGCTCGCCGCTGCACTCCCGCTGATCTTCACCTTTGCCGGTGCCGCTCAGGCGGAGATGAAACTGAAATTCGCCGACATCCACCCCGCCGGTTACCCAACCGTGGTGGCGGAAAAATCCATGGGCGATACCCTGACCAAGGAAACCAACGGCGAGCTGACTTTCCAGTATTTCCCGGGCGGTGTGCTGGGTTCGGAAAAGGAAGTCATCGAGCAGATGCAGGTCGGCGCGGTCCAGCTGTCGCGCGTCAGCCTGGGGATCGTCGGCCCGGTGGTGCCGGACGTGAACGTGTTCAACATGCCGTTCATTTTCCGCGATCAACAGCACATGCGTAACGTCATCGATGGCCCGGTGGGCGACGAGATCCTCGACAAGATCACCAACTCCGAATTCGGCCTGGTGGCCCTGGCCTGGATGGACGGCGGCACGCGCAACATCTACACCAAAAAACCGGTGCGCAAGCTCGAAGACCTCAAGGGCATGAAAATCCGCGTACAAGGCAACCCGATGTTCATCGACATGATGAACGCCATGGGCGGCAACGGCATCGCCATGGACACCGGCGAGATCTTCAGCGCCCTGCAGACCGGGGTGATCGACGGTGCGGAAAACAACCCGCCGACCCTGCTCGAACACAACCACTTCCAGAACGCCAAGTTCTACAGCCTGACCGGTCACCTGATTCTGCCAGAGCCGATCGTGATGTCGAAAATGACCTGGGAAAAACTCACCCCGGATCAACAGACCCTGGTCAAGAAAGCCGCCAAGGGTGCCCAGGCTGAAGAACGTGTGCTGTGGGACAAGAAGTCCGCTGCCAGCGAAGAAAAACTCAAGGCCGCCGGCGTCGAGTTCATCACCGTCGACAAGAAACCCTTCTACGACGCCACCGCTCCGGTACGCGAGAAGTACGGCGCGAAATACGCTGACCTGATCAAGAAAATCGAAGCCGTTCAGTAACGCCCCCGCTCCGTACTCATGAAAAAAGGCCCGGCGCGCCTGCTGTTCGAGGCGCGCCCGGTTACGGTGGAACCCGATGAAGAATCTGCTGCTGCGTATCAACGACAAGATCTACATGACGTGCATCTGGGTCGCCGGCCTGTCTGTACTGGCAATCTCCCTGATGATCCCCTGGGGCGTATTCGCCCGCTACGTGCTCGGCACCGGCTCCAGTTGGCCGGAGCCCACGGCGATCCTTTTGATGATGGTGTTCACCTTCATCGGCGCCGCCGCCAGTTACCGCGCCGGTGCGCATATGGCCGTGGCCATGCTCACCGACCGCATGCCGCCGCAGCTGAAATCCGCCGCGGCGATTTTCTCCCAACTGCTGATGGCCGCGATCTGCATCTTCATGACCATTTGGGGCGCCAAGCTGTGCATGTCGACCTGGAACCAGTTCATGGCCTCCCTGCCCGACCTGCGGGTTGGCGTGACCTACTTGCCGATTCCGCTGGGTGGCCTGCTGACGCTGATTTTCGTGCTGGAAAAACTCTTGCTCGGTGACCAGAGCAAACGTCGGGTCGTGCAGTTCGACCTGGTTGAAGAAAGTGAAGGTACCGCTTAATGGACGCTCTGATTCTGCTGGGCAGTTTTATCGTATTGATCCTGGTCGGCATGCCGGTCGCCTACGCGTTGGGCGCTGCGGCGCTGATCGGTGCGTGGTGGATCGACATTCCGTTCCAAGCGGTGATGATCCAGGTCGCCTCGGGGGTGAACAAGTTCTCCCTGCTGGCGATTCCGTTCTTCGTCCTCGCCGGTGCGATCATGGCCGAGGGCGGCATGTCGCGCCGCCTGGTGGCGTGTGCCGGGGTGCTGGTGGGTTTCGTGCGCGGTGGTCTGTCGCTGGTCAACATCGTTGCTTCGACCTTCTTCGGCGCGATCTCCGGATCGTCCGTAGCGGATACCGCTTCGGTGGGTTCGGTGCTGATTCCGGAAATGGAACGCAAGGGCTATCCACGGGAGTTCTCCACCGCCGTGACCGTCAGCGGTTCGGTGCAGGCCCTGCTGACCCCGCCAAGCCATAACTCGGTGCTCTACTCGCTGGCTGCCGGCGGTACGGTGTCGATTGCTTCGCTGTTCATGGCCGGTATCGTCCCGGGCCTGATGATGAGCGCCTGCCTGATGGTGCTGTGCCTGATCTTCGCGAAAAAGCGCAACTACCCCAAGGGTGAAGTGATCCCGATGCGCCAGGCGTTGAAAATCGTCGGCGAAGCGCTGTGGGGCATGATGGCGATGGTGATCATTCTCGGCGGTATTCTGTCGGGTATTTTTACCGCCACCGAATCGGCAGCCATCGCCGTGCTGTGGTCGTTCTTCGTGACCATGTTCATCTACCGCGACTACAAGTGGAGCGAACTGCCGAAACTGATGCACCGCACCGTGCGGACGATTTCCATCGTAATGATCCTGATCGGTTTCGCCGCCAGCTTCGGCTACGTCATGACCCTGATGCAGATTCCGGCGAAGATCACCACGCTGTTCCTGACCCTGTCGGACAACCGCTACGTGATCCTGATGTGCATCAACGCCATGCTGCTGTTGCTCGGCACGGTGATGGACATGGCGCCGCTGATCCTGATCCTCACGCCGATCCTGATGCCGGTGATTCTGGGTATCGGCGTCGACCCGGTGCAGTTCGGCATGATCATGCTGGTCAACCTGGGGATCGGATTGATAACGCCGCCCGTGGGAGCCGTACTGTTCGTCGGCTCGGCGATCGGCAAAGTCAGCATCGAAAGTACCGTAAAAGCACTGCTGCCGTTCTACGCCGTGCTGTTCATGGTGCTGCTGCTGGTGACTTACGTGCCGGCCATCTCCCTGTGGCTGCCGCATCTGGTGTTGTAAACCACTGACCCATCGCAGCCCGGGCCGGGCTGCGATGGTTTCACCTCAGGCCCGCAGCAACATGTACCCCGCCACCACCACGCAGACACTGGCGAACCCGACCTGCAAAGCCCGCGCCGGCACCCGCGCACAAAGTTTGCGGCCGATGATCATGCCGACCACGCTGGCGATAATGAACGCCGCGCCCTGGCTGTCGATACGCACTCCGGCGTGAAACGCGCCGACTACACCGATCGCCGAAATCAGGCTGATCACCATCAACGAGGTGGCGACGATGCCGCGCATCTGCACGTCGGTCAGTTGCTTGAATGCCGGCACGATCAGAAAGCCGCCACCGACCCCGAGCAAGCCCGAGACCACGCCCGTGACTGCGCCCAACGCCGCCAGGGTCGCGGTGCATTTGGCGGTCCAGTCGAAGCGCCCGGTCTGCTCGTTGAGCATGCAATTCTTCTGGCCCCAACTGGCGTGACCGTGATCGCTCGGCCCCGCTTGCTGGCGCTCTTTTCTGAACATGCGCCAAGCGACCATAACCATCAGCAGGCTGAACAGGATCATCAGCACCTTTTCCGGCAACTGATGCGCGAAGTAGATCCCCAGCGGCGAAAACACCGCGCCCAGTGCTGCGATCAGCATCGCCGCGCGATAGCGCACCAAGCCGTGGCGCAAGCCATCGATAGCGCCGACTACCGCCGCGCTGCCCACCGCAAACAATGCCACCGGCGCCGCTTGCGTCATGCTCCAGCCGAGGCCGAGCACCAGCGCCGGCACCGCAAGAATTCCGCCACCCGCGCCGGTCAAACCCAGCACCAGGCCCATCACCACGCCAAACACACTTGCCAGCCACATAAGGTTTTCTCAGTCGACTCTGGACAGGCGGGTCAGCCATTCGCGGCCTTTGAGCATGCCGTTCCAGTAGAACCATGGCAGCAGCGTCGCCTTGAGCCACCACGCCGAGCGGCGCGCAACGGTCGGGTCGAGGGCAAAGGTCGGTAGCAGTTTTCCGCCATAGCCAAACTCGGCCAGAATCACCTTGCCCTTCTCCACCGTCAGCGGGCAGGAACCGTAGCCGTCGTATTTCAGCGGCAGCGTTTGTTGCTGACGCGCGGCCAACAGATTTTGCGCGACCACCACGACTTGCTTGCGCACCGCTGCGGCGGTTTTCGCGTTGCTGGTGCCGCAGACATCACCCAAGGCAAACACCTCGGGAAAGCGCGGATGTTGCAGGCTGTGCGGGTCGACTTCGCACCAGCCAGCGGCGTCGGCCAGCGCACTGTGCGCAATAAAATCCGGCGAAACCTGCGGCGGCACGACATGCAGCAAGTCGAAGGTTTTCGCCACGCGGCTGACGTTACCCTCGGCATCCTTGATCTCGAACCATGCGGTTTGCGCCGGGCCGTCGACTTTCACCAGATTGGAGTTGAAGGCCAGTTGCGCGTTGTATTTTTCGATGTATTTCATCAACGGCGGCACGAACGTCGCCACACCGAACAGCGCAGCACCGGCGAGGTTGAATTCGACCTCGATATTGTTCAGCACCGCGTTTTTGCGCCAGTGATCGCACGAAAGATAGAGCGCCTTTTGCGGCGCGCCAGCGCACTTGATCGGCATCGCCGGCTGGGTGAACAGCGCCTTGCCGCCGCGCAGTTTTTGCACCTGATCCCAGGTGTATTGCGCATGTTGATAGCTGTAGTTGGAGGTCACCCCGTGCTGGCCGAGGCTGTCCTGCAGGCCTTCGATTTTCTCCCAGGCCAGGCGCAGGCCGGGGCAGACGATCAGGTTCTGATAGCTGACGGTGCGTTGATCGTTAAGGGTGAGTTGGCGTTGCTCGGGATTGATCGCGGTGACCGCCGCTTGCACCCACTGCGCTTGCCGGGACATGACGTTGCTCATCGGGCGGACGCTGTCCTTGACGTCGAAAGCGCCGCCGCCGACCAGCGTCCACGCGGGCTGGTAATAGTGATGGCTGCTCGGCTCGATCACGGTGATGTTCAGCGCCGGATCACGCTTGAGCAGGCTGGCGACGACCGCAATACCGGCCGAACCGCCACCGATGACCACGATATCGGCACTGATGGATGGGCCCCAGTGTTGATCGTTCATTGCTTGTTCCTTTTGCTGCACGCAAGGATTTGTTCGGGTCAAACCAAAAAACCTGTGGCAGCTGGATTGCCAGCGATAGCGGTGTGTCAGTCACATAAATGTTGGCTGATAAGCCCTCATCGCTGGCAAGCCAGCTCCCACAGGGTAAGTAGTGTTCCTGCTGGCATTATTGATGGCCCAGAGTTTTGAGCACCGCCCTGCAATAAAGCCCGGACAGTGTCTTCATCACCTGGATCACTTCGTGACTGGCGAGGCCGTAAAAGATGTACTTGCCTTCACGACGGGTCGCGACGAGCCCTTCGTCACGCAGGATGCCCAGTTGCTGGGACAGCGTCGGCTGGCGTACGCCGGTCATGGTTTCCAGTTCGCCAACGTTGCGTTCGCCCTGGGTCAGTTGACAGAGGATCAACAGACGATCCTCATTGGCCAGGGCCTTGAGCAGCGCGCAGGCCTTGGAGGCCGAGGCGCGCAGTTGGGCGACTTCACATTCGGTCAGACTGGATTGCATTTGCACGAGGCCTTGAAGGTCACTTAAGCTGCGAACATTATGTTTTTAGATAAAGTGTTGCAACCCATTTTCCTCGTTCAGGTTGGTGTCCATGCCCGCGCAGATTGAAGCTTTCCTCGACCCCGCCTCTTCGACCTATAGCTACGTGGTCTACGAAGCGGATGGCGGCCAATGCGCAATCGTCGATCCGGTGCTCGATTACGACGGCGCCGCCGGGCGCACCGGCACCGTGCAGGCGGACAAGATCATTGCGTTTGTCGAGGCGCATCGATTGCAAGTGCAATGGCTGCTGGAAACCCACGCCCACGCCGATCACCTCTCCGCTGCGCCGTATCTGCGGCAGAAGCTGGGTGGGAAAATCGCCATCGGTGCTTCGATCAGCCATGTGCAGAATGTGTTCAAGACGCTGTTCAATCTGGAGCCGGAATTCTCGGTCGACGGCTCGCAGTTCGATCATCTGTTCGCGCCGAACGAGTCATTCCACATCGGCAATCTCAAAGCCACCGCCCTGCATGTGCCCGGCCACACCCCGGCCGACATGGCCTATCTGATCGACGGCGAGCAGATTCTGGTCGGCGACACGCTGTTCATGCCCGATGTCGGCACGGCGCGCTGCGACTTCCCCGGCGGCAATGCCCGTCAGCTGTTCGCTTCGATTCAAAAGCTGCTGGCTTTCCCCGCCGGCGTGAAGCTCTACGTCTGCCACGACTACCCGCCCGAAAGCCGCGCCTCGCAGTGCCAGACCACGGTCGGCGAGCAGCGCAAAAGCAATATCCATGTGCATGACGGCATCGACGAAGCGACGTTTGTCGAAATGCGCACCCGCCGCGATGCCGGTCTGGGTATGCCGACGCTGTTGTTGCCGGCCATTCAGGTGAACGTGCGGGCGGGGAATTTGCCGGCGGCGGAAGACAATGGCGTGGTGTACCTGAAGATTCCGCTCAACAAACTCTAACCCCTGGTCGGGCCCCCAAAGCTGATCGTTCCCACGCTCCGCGTGGGAATGCATCCGGCGACGCTCTGCGTCACTTCCTGAGGCGGAACGCGGAGCGTCCCTGGCGGCATTCCCACGCGGAGCGTGGGTACGATCGGCCTCGGCAGGCCGGGTCCGGGCTGGGTCGGGTCGGGTCGGGTCGGGGGGATCAGATCAGGTCAGATCAGATCACGTTATGCGCCCAGGGTCAGGCCGTTGGCGGGCAGTGGCAACGCGGTTTTATAGCGCACCTGCTTCAGGGCGAAACTCGAGCGGATATTCGCCACCCCCGGCACCTTGGTCAGAAAATCCATCATGAAGCGCTCCAGCGACTGAATCGTCGGCACCAGCACCCGGATCAGATAGTCCGGGTCGCCGGCCATCAGATAGCACTCCATCACCTCGGGGCGATCCGAGATCGCCTCCTCGAAATGCTGCAGCGCCTCCTCAACCTGTTTTTCCAGGCTGACGTGAATGAACACGTTCACATGCAGCCCCAGCAGGTCGGCATCCAGCAGCGTCACCTGCTCGCGGATCAGCCCCAGTTCTTCCATGGCCTTGACCCGGTTGAAGCACGGCGTCGGCGATAGATTGACCGAGCGGGCGAGGTCGGCGTTGGTGATGCGCGCGTT
>Ga0308159_1001016_pt1 | contig 47401 bp, 42 predicted proteins | sample PhyCR1_FD_201040 | JGI IMG/M metagenome (GOLD analysis project Ga0308159, IMG submission 201040) | Phyllosphere microbial communities from UC Gill Tract Community Farm, Albany, California, United States - DLSLC.R1 | ecosystem: Host-associated > Plants > Phyllosphere > Unclassified | place: USA...
GACCGCCGGGGCCAGTCGGACCGCCGGGGCCAGTCGGACCGCCGGGGCCAGTCGGACCGCCGGGGCCAGTCGGACCGCCGGGGCCAGTCGGACCGCCGGGGCCAGTCGGACCGCCGGGACCAGTCGGACCGCCGGGGCCAGTCGGACCGCCGGGGCCAGTCGGACCGGACGGATCACTTGGACCGGTTGGGCCGCTCGGGCCTGACGGCGTGCCACCGCCGCCAGCACCGACACGGAACCCGACGCCATCGGCGCAGGCTCCCAGCAGAAGAAGGGGAATGGCGCTGGCACACAGCAATATGTGCCTTGTCGATTTGCGCTGCTTACTAAGCGGCATCTTGTTGTCCTCCATAAAATGCCCAGTCCGCAAAGGCTAAAGGACTGTCGTGGAAGACATCGCGCTCAGAAGAAGCCGCCCCGGCTAGAGGCTCAAACGGGCACCTCCAGCTCATCCGGCCCGTTTTCGCAAACAGCTGTGCATGCCTGGGAAAACGGCCCGCAAGAAAAGCACCGGATGGTGCATCGCCCTCGAAATCTGGCAAGAACCCGGGAAAAGCAAAGGCTCGCGAGCAAAATCCGCTTTGCGCGCGAGCCGGGAGATGGAGCCGAAATGACGGTTATTTATATCCGCTTCCACGCTCGGCGGATACGAGAGCGCCGCAACTCAGTCTGCTGCGGCTTCGATCTCGCGGGCGACTCGGGCGCGGCTGTCCAGAACGGCTTCTCGGACGATCGCCAGCACCTGATCGAGATCGGTATCGGGCGTCAGGGTCAATTCGACCGCAAGGCCGTCCTTGACCGACCTTACCCGCCCGACCCGCGCATCGCCCACCAGCAGTACGGTTTCGCTCCCCTGCGACGTGGAGCCTTCTCCCGCTGCATGCTTCAGACGAGACAGGACCGTCGCGGCCGAGATCATCTTCTCGCCCGCCGCCGCGAAGCGTTGCTGTTCATGCCCGATGGCCCGCGCGGCGACCAGCACGCGCTCGCGCTGCTCGCCACGACGCAGCAACGGGGTCAACACTTCGGAATGGCGCACACGCAGTTCTTCGCGCGTGGCGAAGGCATCGACCACCTCGTCCGGCATCTGCGCGAGCGACAGCAGGCGGCTGAGCTGGCTGTTGGAAAGGTTCAGAGCCTCGGCCATGCGCGACTGGACACCGCCGTAGAAGCGATCGACCGCACTCTGGTAACTGCGCGCGCGATCCAGCTCCGTGATATCCTGCCGCTCACGGTTCTCGATGTCCGCAAGGCGGAAGGCTTCCTCGTCGCTCAGGTCGACGATCATCGCATTGAGGCGGATCTCGGGGCGGCCATTGTGATTCAGCCAGTCCACACAGAACCGGCGCCGGCTGCCGACCAGCAGTTCGTAGGGACAATCCGCCCCCGGAGCGTTGTGACGGACGAGTACCGGAATGCGGTTCCCGTCTTCCTGCGCAATCGATTCTATGAGTGAACGGCAGCTTTCGGCCGAAAGTCCAGGCACGTCGCGTGGATTGCCATCCCATACCGAACAATCGGATGGGCGGATGGAAATTGCCGTACGCCCCCTTGATCCTGCCTGCGCGACGCCGGCCAGCCGCTGATCGAGGCGTGAAAGTTCCTCGCTTTCGAAGCGCAAAGCCTCTGCCGGTTCCGGTTCATAGGATAGCGTCGTCAATATATCCCGAACAAAGCTCCCCACCGTGCGTCCCCTTCGTTGCTATGATCCACTGGATCGAGCCCAGGCCGACCATAGCGAAAGGAATGGCTCCGCCGCCCGGCGAACTAGGTTCGGATCGGCTCTATTTCCTCGCGAAAAGACTGCGATTTCAGAAGCGGTGATTGGCCGTTATCGCGAAACCATGGATGCGGCGGTCGTTGGCGAACTCGCCGGAATAGGACAGTCGAAGCGCCGTCCGCTCGCCGTGCACCGCACTGATCCCGGCTCCTACGACTGCGCCATCACGATCGTAGCGGGTGGACGGTAGCGTGAAGATCGGCGTGCCGCCCTGCAGGAAGATCGCCTCGATCCGGCTTTCCGGCCGCGACCGCAGTTCCCGCTGCCACTGCGCCTCGACGCTGGGGCGCAAGGTCCATGCCCCCTTCCGGAGCGATGCGGAAGCCCGCATCCCCAGACTGCTGCGTACCGATTCCGTCTTGAACTTGGCAACGGCAAGCGAAGCCGCCCCACCACTTTCGACGAAGCCGCCGAGATCAGCATAGCGATAGTGAAGCCCGGCGAAAGGTTGCGCCCGAAGGACGCCGAGCTTGAAGATGCCTCCGGCCTCTACCGTGGCCGCGGCGTTGTCGCCGTTTGGCCCGGACTGCAGCCGGTCGCTGAAGCCAGTGAAACTGACCTGGCGTCTCAACTGATACCAGCTGCGGGTATAGCCCGCCGTCGCATCGACATAATAACGTCCATTGGTATAGCTGGCGTAAGGCGTGACGTTGGCATTGAACAGCGTGCTGCGGGGTTGCTGGCTGCGATCCAGGTTCGCATCGATGCCATCAATCCCGATCGACGTGCCCAGGATCAATCCCGGCACCGGCGAAATGTCGAAACCCGCCCGGATCGAGCGGCTGTCGAAATTGGCGCGCGGCCGATCCGGCCTTGCGTGATAGTCGCCTTGTTTGAGGCCGTAGCTGACCATCACATTGATCGTGCGGTCACCACTTACCGGCACTCCTGGCGAAGCATCGAGTGCAAACTCGCGACGCTGCGCCAGGTAGCCGCGGATTTCCCGGTCGGTTGCGTCCATGGACTGGATCGAGAGCCGAGGCATAAGCCGATAAGGCGCCGCACCGAGTTGCCCGAGCGCTTCGGCCCGAGCACTCGCATCGGGGAGCGCATCAATCGCATCAAGGATGCCTGCATACCCCGCCGCTGCCGACGGTGCGAGGGCATCGAGGGCTGCACCGACCGCCGCCTGACCCGGTGTAGTGCCGTCAGCCTCATAACTCTGCGCGAAAACAGGTGCGGAATGCACGCCGAGTGCAACGGCGCATACCGCAAGACCAATCGCAAGGCGCATCGTCGAGCCGGATTTTGAATGCTGCAAGTTTGTTTCCTCCGCCGTTATCGCAAAGCTCCGAGTGCCTTGCGCTTTCCGTCTGGTGTCAGGCTTTATGATGTTACGTCCGTGAGGCATCTGGCCAGTCGAACTACCCTCGCTGCGAAGGCTTCCTACGAGAGCGCCGCCTCGATGGCTTTTCAGGTAAGCAGCCCCGTGTTGCGTGCCGTCCGGAGTGCCTGCACCTCTTCCCGGCCTGCAGGATCCATGCGAAAAGACCTTTTGCGAGGCATTGCGCGGCGAAGCAGAGGAAAGGGCCAATTCGGACCCAGTCTCGCCCGCGACGTCAGCGCCAGTTCGGGCCTTCAACCCAGGTTACGAGGCTTCGGCGCACGCCGTCGGTCACCGGCAGTACCCGGTGCTGCAGGAAGGAGGGAAAGATCAAGACACTGCCCCTTCCGGCGAAAGTCTCACCTGGGCTCTGGATGCCGAAGAACTCAAATTCGCCGCCCTTGTAGTCGTCCGGTGCCGACAATTGCACCACGACTGAAAGCTTGCGCGCATATGGGCGTGTTGATTCCAGCCACACGTCCTGATGCCAATCGTAGTGTCCGTTGTTAGTGGCACGATATTCGGTGAACTGGATTTCGTACGGCGCATCGATATCGACGCCGAAGTTGGTGCGGTTCGATGAACGGACGAGGTTCATGAGCCGCACGACGATGTCGCGCTCCTGAATCGCGTCCAGCCAGCGGATCGTCGAACTACGGTAGCTTTGATCGCTGCGAAGAGTATCGGAGAATCCGATCGTAGCATTGGCCTCAGGATACTTTCGTGCGCGTGCGAGTATCTTGTCGCACTCAGCCGGCGACAGCGCGCCGGACCAGGCCTCCCAAACATTCTGCATGAATAGCCCCTATTTTGGCCTTGCGCCTTTTTGCGTATACGCAAAAGCGGGAAATCAGAGTGTCCGGGACACGCTGAAGAAGAACCGCGCCTTGCTGCTCATCCCATCGAATGGTTTCTTGACGGGGACAGCAACCTGACCTGTCGCGGTCCAGCCCTTCAGGGGCGTCACGCGAATGCCTCCACCCGCCGACGCGAGCGAGTAGTCACGGCCCGGCAGATTGTAGACAGGACGCGCAAGCGAACGCGCAAGTGCGGCATCAGTATACGCAAAAAATGTTAGCGCTCTCGCGCTCGACTTGCTGCCAAGCGCTCGCCAGGATAGTTCTGCGGATCCGGAAACCGCCCTGTCAGCGGTGAGAAATCCGTCGCGGTAGGCAAGGCCCGCTCCTTCTCCGCCAAGTACGACACGTTCGGTCGTCGGCAATCGATCGGGACTATATTGACCTCGCAAACTGATCTTGGCAGCGAACCTGGGATCGAGTTCCTTCACGAAAGTCGCCTGAAGGTTAGCCTTGCGGAACGCCACCCGGGAATATCCCGAGATCGCCCGGGCCCCCAAGCCGCCAAGGCCGTGGCTTAGAGAGAGCGAGACGCCGTAGCCGCTCGTCTTCCCGATCGCGGACCAACTCGCACCCAGACGCGCGGCGCGCGTACGGAACCCGCCGAATGCGGTATCGAGGTAATAATTGTCGCTGTTCGTGCCATCAAGCGAGGCTGTCAGCGTCAGGTTGCGCTTATAGCTGCGAACCAGCGGATGACTGACGACGATGCCGAGTTGCTTGGCCTCGCCCAAAATGTCGAGATCGCGTGTCCGGGTCCGCACGTAAGCGCCTGTAAGGCCCACTGTGGTACCGCTCGATCCAATGGGAGTCTGGTGGCTCGCCGAGTAGAATTGATAGCGGTGCGGCTGAAGGGGAACGTAACCCGACAGGCGCGTGCTGTCGCCCTCACGGAGCAGACCGTTGAATGCCACTGCAGCCTGCGCCTGCGCTCCGGTGGTGACGTTGAAGACGCCGCGATTGTTGAGGTTGACGGTGATCTCGACCTGCTTGCGACGCACATCGAGATCGAGCGCGAGTTCGCCTGGCTTCGCCGTGCCGCGCAGCTTCGCCTCTACCGTCTGGCCGGGAATGTCACGCAGCAAAGACAGCGTTCGCTCGATCGTCGACTTGTGCGTCGGCGTGTCCCGCATGAGGCGCTTTATATGGGCGTCGATGAGCCGCTTGGGTGTACTGCTGGTTTCCCCCGCCAGAGCATATTGTACGATCCGCCCCTCAAGCACCTGAACCGTCAGCACGCCGTCCGCCGCCGACTGCGCGGGAATGCTCACGGCATAGAACGCAATGTCACTGCTCGCGTAAGCTGCGCTGACCGCGTTCGCGAGCTTCTGCAATGCGTCCCGGTCTAACGGCCCACCGACGAAGGGACCCGTTGCGGCGTCGAGTTTCCTGCGATCGAGAGTAGCGCCAAGGTAGCGGACCTCCTTGAGCGCCACGGTGCTGGCTGCGGTGTCCACGCTTACAGGCGCGGAGGGAAGTTCCGCCGGCGGCGCGGCGCGCGGGATCGCGGGGTCCTGTCGATCGAGTCGGTCCCTGTCGATGGTCGGCGACTGATTGAGCGCCTTGGAGCCCTGTGCCAGCGAAGGCTGAGCCGCAATCGTGAGGGCCGCACCTACGACGAGCAGGGCGCGACGGATTGCTCCGGAAGTCCGGAACCTGCGCATCGCGCCGTCGCGCGCGTTCTCGGGAATTGCCCTCATGATCTTCGATTGCCTGATTTTGCCCGCATAGCGAGCGAGTTGCCCGGCATCAGGTTACGAAGCCATCGCCGCCGTTCATCTCAAATCGAAGCCGTTTCGAGGGTATCGGGCACGCAAGGCGCCTTGTCAGCGTGTCGTCTGGCGACGGAGTACCGTCCGGGTCACCCAGAAAAGCGGCCTGCCCCATGGAAAACCGCTGCGATGGTTACGCAAACACCGCTGGCGGACGCAACCCAGGGCCTTGCTATGGCATCTTCAAGGTAGCGTCGGATCGGTTGCGATCCCGGGCGCTAATTGCCGCTACGTCGGGTTACGGAGACCAATAAACCGAAAATTTTACCATCAGAACTTCGCGGATCGATACGTAGGGCGTGCATGCTTTTCATCGCACTGACAAGCATTTACTTACCGCTAACCTTTACAACCTTATCGCCGTGGCTGGAACAGAGAGGCCTGACGCGAGCAAGATGCTGTCCAAGGATACAACCCTGACAAGCGCGGCAACCTCCGCGAGCACCTTTACCGATGGTCGAGCCTGGCTTGCGATCGCGGCGGCCTGGACCGGTTTCGCAACGAGCTTCCGGAAGGCGATTATGCATGCGCTGGCCGCGGCGGCCTTGGCGCTTATGCTGTCAGGAAAGGTCTCTTCGACAGCGATCATGGCATGGCTGACCCTGGCGGCGCTCGCGCCGCTGCTCGACAGCCGGCTAAACCGTACACGGCACCGGCCTTCGCCCGGCTGGCTATCATCACATGCCGGGACGATACTCTCTGCAGTGCCGTGGGCCTTGCCCTTGTGGGCTTTCGGATCGCAGGCAGGCATGGAAACGGCGACGCAGTTGTGGGCGGTGCTCGCTCTGTTGATGGCAGCATCGGTTTCGCGTGCAACCGCAACGCCGGGAGCAGCTCTCATCTTCTGCGGCATCGTGGGCAATTCCAGTGCGGCCTGGTTCCTGCTCGCATCCGATCCGGCCATGGCCACGATCGCACTGCTGTTCGTCGCGATCACATCCGCAGCCATCGTGGAACGAAAACGCGCCTCTGCTGCTTCGAAAGTCGGCGGAAAAGCCGACGGACAACCGGTCCGCAGTGCCGATGCCGCGGCATCGGCGCAATGCGAGTTCGGACAAGACGGTGCACACTGGCATTGGCAAACCGATGTGTCCCTGCGCCTCCTTGGCGTTTCGCCGCGCTTTGCGCTCGCAGCGGGACGCGATCCCTCCGATCTGGAAGGCATCTCATTTCGCAGGCTGATCGCGGGAGCGTGTGTCGGGGACACTCCTCTGGCTTGCGCCGAACTCGCCGAGCGCATGAAACGTCGCGAAGACATCTGCGACCTTGCCATCAAGGTCAGTACCGGTGGACGAACCCAGTGGTGGAAATTGTCAGCTCAACCGCATTACTGCGAGGATAGGTTCGTAGGCTATCGCGGAACCGGATGCGATGTAACCGAAGGCCGGGAAAATCTCGAAACAATGAACCGCATGGCCCGGTATGACTCTCTGACGGGACTACCGAACCGGGCGATGGTCACCGAAGCGCTGGCATCGGCACTTGATCGTACCGCGCAGCGGCAGCGCAATGCCTGCGCGTTCCTTATGATCGATCTCGATCGGTTCAAGGCGGTGAACGACACGCTCGGCCACGATGTCGGCGATACTCTGCTGGTGCGCGTTGCCGAAAGGCTAAGGGAGCAGATCGCCGACAGCGACCTGTGCGGCCGTTTCAGTGGCGATGCCTTCGCGGTAGTCGTTCCTGATGCATCCGACCTCGACCGGGTCAGACTTTTGATCCGGCGGATCACGGATCGGCTGATCCAACCCTACGAGATCGGGCATCATACGGTATTCGTGGGCGCTTCCGTAGGCTGGGCCGTGGGGCCGCACGACGGTGCAAACGCCGAGATGATGATGCGCAATGCCGACCTTGCACTTTACCGCGCCAAGGAGGCCCGCGGCAATTCGCACTGCCGCTACGAGCGCAGCTTCCACGCGCACGCCGAAGAACGTCGCAAGCTGGAGATAGCGTTGCGGGGCGCCATGAAGCACAACGAACTGCACCTCGTGTTCCAGCCCGTGGTCGATGCGCAGTCGGAAGCGATAACCAGTTTCGAGGCACTGCTGCGCTGGCGAAACGCAGAGTATGGCACAGTTAGCCCGGAAAAGTTCATCCCTCTCGCGGAAGAGACACGCCTCATCATTCCCATCGGGGAATGGGTATTACGCGAAGCCTGCAAGGCGGCGGCCGGTTGGCCGGGGGACGTACGCATCGCAGTAAACGTGTCTGGCGAGCAGTTGCTGGACCCGAACTTCGTCACGAACATCGTCAGTGCCCTTGCGGCAAGCGGCCTAGCTCCCGAACGTCTCGAGATCGAGGTTACCGAAAGCATCTTCCTGAGCGACGCGACGCGGGCCTGTACCGCTTTAGAGCACGTCATGGCGCTGGGATGTACGGTGGCGCTGGACGATTTCGGCACCGGCTATTCGTCACTGGGCTACTTGCGCAACATACGCTTCTCCACGATCAAGCTCGATCGATCGTTCGTTCAGGGCGCCGCTGGCGGAAACAGGGAATGCCTTGCGATCCTGCGCGCAGTGGTGACCCTGGCGGACAGTCTGGGCATCAGCACCACCGCGGAAGGGGTCGAAACCCGCCGGGATGTCGACCTCGTAAGGGCTCTCGGTTGCAGCAAGATCCAGGGGTACTATTTCGGGAAGCCGCAGGATGCGCCTGCGGCACGGTCGATGTTCGAGATGTCCTGATACGCCCGACTGCTTCGACTTTGTGAGATTGGTTCGCAACAACTGCTCTCCTAGTCCGCGCGGCATGGATCACCCACCCGCGAACAGAATGGAACCCAGGACGCGGGATGCTCTGAGCCTTTTGCTGGAGAATCGTCCCGCTCTCATCCGCTATGCCGTGACGATCGTGGGCGATGTCGGTCTGGCCTAAGACATCGTCCAGAACGCCTGACGTCGAGAGACAAGAGGCCAGGCCACAGCCGGAGCGGGAAATTCCGCGCCAGCCGATGGTCGTGCTCGCCGCCGGACCGGCCAACGAGCCCCTTGCCTCCGAGCTGGCGGAAATCGTCGATCCCGGCTCGACTGGGAGGCATCGGTCCTCGCTCACCTGGAGCGCTTCCGCCGCTATCCGCGCCCGTGCCCACGCGGCCCGGCAACAGGGCGCGGTGCAAGTGCGCTTCACGATGAACCGCGTAAGGTTCGTCCTGTCCTGCGCGATCGTGCGCAAGTCCGGCCCATTCATGCTCGATCAGGCGGCGCTCGACACGCTGCGGCGCGCGCAGCCCCTGCCCGCCATTCGTGCGGGACGTCCCGATACCGTGGAACTGACCGTGCCGATCGAGTTCGATCTCCGCTAGGCCGTAGCCGACCAGCGCCCGGGGACCATCACCTGCTTCCACAAGGCCGGCCCCGCGAACAGCAGGGCATCGCCCACGACCATGAGCACGACGACGATCGCGCACAGGCCAAGATCGGCAAGGCTGGCCGGTGCGGGCGGATGGGCGTGCACCCGCGTGTACAGCACGCGCACCGTCATCGCCGCGAGCGTCAGGACAGCGAGGCCGCCGATGCGCAAGCCGATCTGCGCCGCCAGAGTTTCATGCCAACGGATCATATGTCACCTCCTTTGAGGAGGCGCTTCAGCTACGCACCTTCGCATAGCAATTCGAGAGGGGAACCCTTGGCTCCACATTGAGATTGCATAAGATCGCGGCGGAATTTGCGCCGGAAAAATGCAAATCATATGCCGATCATATGCGTTCGGCACCTTGCCGATATGGAGATCAAATGCGGTTCCATGGCATGGGCATCGGGCAAAGCAACCAAGAGGGCATGACTTGAGCAGCGACCAGACCGGTGCGATTTCGGGCCACGGCAGCGGGCCTCACGGGCGGCTACCGACGCTCGCGCTCGGTGCGCTGGGCGTGGTGTTCGGGGACATCGGCACGTCCCCGCTTTACGCCCTCAAGGAGAGCTTCGTCGGGCACCATCCACTGGCGGTGGACCACGCTCACATCTTCGGCGTGCTCTCGCTGATCTTCTGGACGATGACGCTGATCGTGACGTTCAAGTACGTCTTCATCGTCATGCGCGCCGACAACGAGGGCGAAGGCGGCTCGATGGCGCTGCTGGCGCTGATCGGCCGGAGTCTGGGCGAAACGCGCTGGACGCCGGTGATCGCGATGCTGGGCGTGATCGCGACCGCGCTGTTCTATGGCGATGCGATCATCACCCCCGCCATCTCCGTGCTGTCGGCGGTCGAGGGGCTTACCGTCGTGGAGACGTCGCTGGGCGAACTGGTGCTGCCGATCGCGATCGTCATCCTGCTCGGCCTGTTCCTGATCCAGAAGCACGGCACCGAGCGGGTCGGCGCATTCTTCGGGCCGGTCATGGCGGTGTACTTCGTTGTTCTCGCGGTGCTGGGCGTGACCAACATCATCGTCCATCCTCAGATCATCGGCATCGTCAACCCGTACTGGGCTTGGCACTTCTTCGCGCTCGATCCCAGGCTGGCGTTCCTCGCGCTGGGGTCGGTGGTGCTGGCGGTGACCGGCGCGGAGGCGCTCTATGCCGACATGGGGCATTTCGGCCGCAAGGCCATCAGCATCGCCTGGCTCTACGCCGCGCTGCCCTGCCTCATGCTCAACTACATGGGACAGGGCGCTCTGCTGCTCGACCATCCCGAGGCGGCGAGCAATCCCTTCTTCCTGCTCGCCCCGGAATGGGCACGACTGCCGCTGGTGATCCTCGCGACGCTGGCCACCGTCATCGCCAGCCAGGCGGTGATTTCGGGCGCGTTCTCGATCACCCGCCAAGCGGTGCAGCTCGGCTTCCTGCCGAGGCTGCGCATCCTCCACACCAGCGCTTCGGCGGAGGGGCAGGTCTACGTGCCGATCGTCAACTGGGCGCTGCTGGTCTTCGTCGTCCTGCTGGTGCTCTCGTTCCGCTCATCGAGCAGTCTGGCTGCGGCTTACGGCATCGCGGTGACGGGGACGATGGTGATCACCGCCTGCATGCTGGGTGTCCTCAGCTTCAGCGTCTGGCGCTGGCCGCCGGTGGTGGCGGGGACTGTCACCGGACTGTTCCTGATCATCGACGGAGCCTACTTCCTGTCGAACGCGACGAAGATCCCCGACGGCGGCTGGTTTCCGCTGCTGGTCGCCGCGATCGTCTTCGTAATGCTCACCACGTGGTCCACGGGCCGCAAGGTCATGCGCCGCTATCTTGCGGAGGGGGCCATCGACCTCGACCTGTTCATCAAGTCCACCGCCGGATCGGTGCGCCGCGTCGCGGGTACGGCCGTCTTCCTCTCCTCCACCAGCGAGGGTGTGCCGCCCGCGCTGCTTCACAACGTCAAGCACAACAAGGTGCTGCACGAGCGCATCGTCATCCTCACGGTGACGACCGAAGCGGTGCCGTCGATGCCGGAGGAAGGCCGCATCACCATCGCCGATCACGGCGCGAACTTCTACCGCATGCGCCTGCGCCACGGCTTCCTCGAGGACGTGGACATTCCCGCCTCGCTCAAGGCCGTCACCACCTGCGGCGCGCCGTTCGGGTCGATGGACACCAGCTACTTCCTCAGCCGCCAGACCCTGATCGCCTCCGAGAAGCCCGGCATGGCGCTCTGGCGCGAGAAGCTCTTCGCGTGGATGATCCGCAATGCGGCGACGCCGATGGAGTTCTTCAACCTGCCGACGAACCGTGTCGTCGAACTCGGCTCGCAAGTGGAGATCTGACGCTCCGTTCGTCATTGCGAGCGCAGCGAAGCAATCCAGGGCGGCTCAAGACTGCCCTGGATTGCTTCGCTGCGCTCGCAATGACGGAAGGTGGTTCAGACCCAAATCCCCGTCACTCCGGCGACACGTGCAGGCGATAGCCCACGCCGATCTCGTTGCCGATGATTTGCGGGCGCTGCGGATCGTCCTCCAGCTTCTGCCGCAGGCTGCGCACCAGCACGCGCAGGTATTCGACGTGCCGCTCGTTCTCGGACGGCCAGACCTGCATCATGATCTGGTGGTGCGTGATGACCCGCCCCGGATGCTGCGCCAGTTGCGCGACCACGGCATATTCCTTGGGCGTGAGGTGCACTTCCCTGCCCGCCTTTGTGATGCGCCGCTCCATCAGGTCGATCGACACGTCACCCGCAGTCACGGCCGACACGCCGCCGCCCCGCGCCATCCGGTGCCGCAGCGCCACGCGCAGGCGCGCCAGCAGTTCGTCAGTGTCGAACGGCTTGGTCAGGTAATCGTCTGCCCCCAGATCCAGCGCCGCCACCTTTTCGTCCGTGGCATCGCGCGCCGAGACGATGATCAGCGTCGCATCGGTCTCCTTCTTGATCAGCGGCACCAGTTCCAGCCCGTCACGATCGGGCAGGCCAAGGTCCAGCAGCACGAGATCTGGGCGCTCCTCGCGCAGGCGCTCCATCGTCTCGCGCGCGTTGCCTGCCTCGACCGTCGCATAGTCGGCCCTTCCGAGCGCCGTCTGGATCAGGCGCCGGATATGCGGCTCGTCATCGACGATGAGCACCTTGTGGCGGGTCTTCATGGCATGTCCTCATTGTCGAGGTGCCGGATGATCAGCGCCTCGGGAATACGGATGGTGAAGCAGGCGCCGAAGGGGTCCTCGGCGTTGGCGGCCTCGACCGACAGGCCCATGGCCTCGGCGAAACCCTTGACGATGGCGAGGCCGAGCCCGGTGCCATGGCGCACCCGGTCGGAGCCTTCGAGCCGGGTGAACGTCTCGAACACGCGCTTTTCCTGACCCGGCGGAATGCCCGGCCCCCGATCGATCACCGACAACCGCAAGGCGCCCGGCGAACGACGGCAGCGCACCAGGATCGGCGTCCCGGGTTCGCCATAGCGCCCGGCATTGTCGAGCAGGTTGATCAGGCAATGGTGCAGCAGCACCGGATCGAGCCGTACCAGCGGAATGTCCGGCGCAATGTCGAGGTCGATCTGCCTCCCATGCAGCGCATTTCGGGTATCGTGGACGGCACTGGCAACCGCGTCGAACAGGTCGGTCGCTTCGGGCTTCATCGGCAGCGCGCGCGCCTCGACGCGGGCCATGTCGAGCAGGTTGGCGACGAAGCGGTTGAGGCGCTGCGCCTCGGCATCGATGGTCTCGACGAGGTCGGGCGACGGGTGCGTCCTGAACTCCTGCGCCGCCGTGAGGATCGTGGTGAGCGGCGTGCGCAAGTCATGGCTGACCGACGAGAGCAACGCCGCGCGTAGCCGGTCGCGCTCGCCCACGGCTTGCGCCTTGAGGTTCTCCTCCTCCAGCGCCATGCGGTCGAAGGCGATCGACGCCTGATCGAGCAGGCTCATCAGCAGCGGCACTTCGTCCGATCGCACCGGGTCGCCGGCATCCTCGCGCGCGATGCCGAGGACCGCCATCACGCCGCGGCCGGATGCGGCGGACGCACGCAGCGGGTGAAATAGCCAGTCGGAGGCGGTCAGCGTCGCCGAGCCGCGCCCGGCGGGCTGCTCATTATCGATCGCCCATTGTGCGGCGGCCAGTTCGATCTGATCCATCCGGTCCTCGGGCGGATAGGCGGCGGCGAGGTCCGGGCCTGCCAGCGAGGGCAGCAGCAGCACCGCGCGCACGTCGAGCAGACGGGCGACTTCGGCGCAGATCGCCTGCATCAGCTCGTCCTGCGTGGCCGCCGCCGTCAACTGGCGCGAGAAGCTGGCAAGCGCGGCGTTCTGGCGTGCGCTGGCGCCCGCGAGGTCGGCCTGCGCGCGGACCCGCGCGGCGAACTGGCTGGTGACCACCGCCACGCCCAGCAGCACCAGGATCGAGATCACGTTCTCGGGATTGGCAACGGTCAGCGTGCCGGTCGGCGGCAGGAAGAAGAAGTTGTAGGCGAGGCTGGAGGCCAGCCCCGCGAACAGCCCCGCCCGCAGCGAGAACGAGGCCGCCGCGAACATCACCGGGATCAGGTAGAGCAGCGCGATGTTGCCAAGGTCGATCACCTCGACCAGCAGACGGCCGAGCACGGTCATTGCCGCGACCATCAGCAGCGCCCCCAAGTAATGCCCCGGATGGCCCCATTGCCCCCATCGTTGACCTCGCCTTCTTTCGGGCTTGCGGCCACTGGCAACCGGCTCGCCCGAAGGCAGGACGTGCACGGCGACGTCGCCGATCGTGCGCACCAGCCGGTCCACCACCGAGCCGTGCCGCGCCTCGAACCACCATGAGCGGTGCGACTTGCCGATGACGATCTGCGTCGCGCGCGCATCCTTCGCGAAGCCGCCCAGCCCTTCGACCACGCCCGCCGCCGGGATGCTGGCGGTGGAAGCACCGAGGCGCGAGGCCAGCGCAAGGGTATCGGCCAGCTGTCGGCGCTCGCCATCGGAGAAGTGCTGGTCGCGCCGGGTCTCGATGTGCACGGCGGTCCAAGGCGCGCGCAGGGCGTCGGCCATGCGCTTGCCCGCCCGCACCAGTCCGGCGGCATGAGGGTGCTCGCTGACGGCGACGACGATGCGTTCGCCCACCGCGAAGCTGCCCGCCAGCGCATGGGCGCGCACGTGCTCCAGCATCTGCGCGTCCACCGCCTGCGCCGCACGGCGCAGCGCCAGTTCGCGCAGCGCGGTGAGGTTGGACTTGGAGAAGAAGTGCCCCAGCGCGCGCGTCGCCTCGTGCGGCACGTAGACCTTGCCGTCCCTGAGCCGCTCGATCAGTTCGTCGGGCGGAATGTCGACGACTTCGATCTCGGCCTGTTCGAGTATCGAATCGGGCACCGTCTCGCGCACGCGGACGCGGGTGAAGGAGGCGACCACATCGTTCAGGCTCTCGACGTGCTGGATGTTGAGCGTGGAACAGACGTCGATCCCGGCGTCGAGCAATTCCTCGACGTCCTGATAGCGCTTGGGGTGGCGGCTGCCGGGTGCGTTGGTGTGCGCGAGTTCATCGACCAGCACCAGGGCCGGCGCTCGGGCGAGGATGGCGTCGATGTCCATCTCGCCCAGCGTGTGACCGACGTGGTCCACCGTGCGGCGGGGGATCACCTCGTGCCCCTCGACCAGCGCCCCGGTCTCTCGCCGCCCGTGCGTTTCCACGACACCGACGACCACGTCCACCCCCGCCGCGCGGCGCTGGTGGCCTTCGGTCAGCATCTCCCAGGTCTTGCCGACGCCGGGCGCGGCGCCGAGGAAGATCTTGAGACGGCCGCGACCCTCCCGCGCGGCGGCGCGCAGGAGGGCTTCGGGCGATGGGCGTTCAGGCTCGTTCACCGGACCGGCTTAGCGCGCAATGCATCCAGTCGTCGATTGAGTTCGAACACGTTGACGCGGCGTTCGCCGATGAAGCCGAGTAGCGGCTCCTCGATGCTGCCCGCGACGAGGCGGCGCAGCGCTTCGGATTCGAGCCCACGCGCGCGGGCCACGCGGTCCACCTGATACAAGGCCGCCTCGGGGCTGATATCGGGGTCGAGCCCCGAGGCGGAGGTGGTCACCAGGTCGGACGGAACGGGACGCCCTGGTGTCGCAGCCTGCATGCGTTGGAGATCGGCCTGCACCCGGTCGTGCAGCGCCTGTGAGGCGGGGCCGAGGTTGGACCCGGAGGAGGCAAGGCCGTCGTAGCCCCCCTGATCGGAAGCGCCCGCCGCCGAAGGCCGGGTGTTGAAGTAGCGCTCCGAAGTGAAGGCCTGCCCGACCACGGTGGAGCCGATCACCCTGCCGCTTTCGGTGACAAGGCTGCCATTCGCCTGACGCGGGAACAGCGCTTGCCCGATCCCGGTCATCGCCAGCGGATAGGCAAGGCCGAGCAGAATGGCGAAAAGCCCGGTCATCACGAGCGCGGGGCGCAGCGAGCTTGAAATATCGTTGGTCATTTGTCTGTCTCCTGTGAGCCTGCGCTTCGCCTCGGGGGCTTCGACAAGCTCAGCCTGAGCGGTGTTGAGAGGTTTACCCTTTTTTCCCCGTCATCCCCGCGAAGGCGGGGAACCATCTGATGGCCGTGCGATCGGCTACTTCAGGAGATGGGTTCCCGCCTTCGCGGGAATGACGGGAAAGAGAAGGTTCAGTGCGCCGTCATCCTCACGCCAGTCCCAGCCCGCCGACCGCGAGATCGATGAGCTTGATGCCGACGAACGGCGCGATCAGCCCGCCAAGGCCGTAGACCGCGAGGTTGCGCGCCAGCAGCGGTCCCGCGCCCATCGGCTTGTACGTGACGCCGCGCAGCGCCAGCGGCACGAGGCAGGGGATGATGAGCGCGTTGAAGATGATCGCCGAGAGGATCGCGCTCTGCGGGCTCGACAGCCCCATCACGTTGAGCACGCCGAGGCCGGGGTAGAGCGCCACGAACATTGCCGGGATGATCGCGAAGTACTTGGCCACGTCGTTCGACACCGAGAACGTCGTCAGCGCGCCGCGCGTCATCAGCAGTTGCTTGCCGAGGCCGACGACCTCGATCAGCTTGGTCGGGTCGCTGTCGAGGTCGACCATGTTGCCCGCCTCGCGCGCGGCCTGGGTGCCGGTGTTCATGGCGACGCCGACGTCCGCCTGCGCCAGCGCGGGGGCGTCGTTGGTGCCGTCGCCGCACATCGCGACGAGGCGGCCGCCCTGCTGTTCCTTGCGGATCAGCGCCAGCTTGTCCTCCGGCGTGGCTTCGGCGAGGAAGTCGTCCACCCCCGATTCCGCCGCGATCGAGGCGGCCGTCAGCGGGTTGTCGCCGGTTATCATGACGGTGCGGATGCCCATCGCGCGCAATTCGCCGAAGCGCTCGCGGATGCCGGCCTTGACGATGTCCTTGAGGAAGATCGCGCCCAGCAGCCTGCCGTCGACGGCTACCGCCAGCGGGGTGCCGCCCGCGCGGCCGATCTCGTCGGCGATGCGGCGCAGTTCGGTGGCGGCGGCGGTCGCGCCCGCGCCGGGATTGGCGGCAAGGATCGCCTGAACCGCGCCCTTCTGAATCACGCGTCCGCCGGTGTTAACGCCGGAGATGCGGGTCTGCGCGGTGAAGGGGATGACCTCGCCCCCCTCGGGCAGCGCGGTGGCGGTCTGGCCGAACTTCTCGCGCGCCAGCACGACGATCGAGCGGCCCTCGGGCGTCTCGTCGGCAAGGCTGGCGACCAGCGCGGCTTCGGCAAGTTCGCTCATGCCCACGCCGCCCACCGTGCGGAACTCGCTGGCCTGACGGTCGCCGACGGTGATGGTGCCGGTCTTGTCGAGCAACAGCACGTCGATGTCGCCCGCTGCCTCCACCGCGCGGCCGGACTTCGCCAGCACGTTGAAGCGCACCAGCCGGTCCATGCCCGCGATGCCGATGGCCGAAAGCAGCGCCGCGATCGTCGTCGGGATCAGCGTGATGAGCAGCGCCGCAAGGATCGCCACCGGCACCGAACCGCCCGCATAGCTGGCAAAGCCGGGGATGGTGGCGACGGCGATCAGGAAGATGATGGTCAGGCCCACCAGCAGCAGGGTCAGGGCGATCTCGTTGGGGGTCTTCTGGCGCTCGGCGCCTTCGACCAGCGCGATCATGCGGTCGAGGAAGCCCTGCCCCGGATTGACGGTGACGCGCACGCGGATCTCGTCGGAGATGACGCGGGTGCCCGCCGTCACCGCCGAGCGGTCACCGCCCGCCTCGCGGATGACGGGCGCGCTCTCGCCCGTGATCGCGGCCTCGTTGACCGAGGCGACACCGGCGACGACTTCGCCGTCCGAGGGGATGAGATCGCCGGTCTGGACGAGGACGACGTCGTCCTTTTTCAGCAGGCTGGCGGGGACGGAGTCGTAGCGGCTACCGTCACCCTTCAGCCGCTTGGCAGTGAGTTCCGCCTTGGTCGCGCGCAAGCTGGCGGCCTGCGCCTTGCCGCGCCCTTCGGCCAGCGCCTCGGCGAACGTGCCGAACAGGACGGTCAACCAGAGCCACAGCACCAGCTGGATCTTGAACCCGGCGTCGAGGCCGTCGCGGCCGACGATGAGCAGCACCGTCAGCAGCACCGCGACGACGGCGGTGGTGAACATCACCGGGTTGCGGATCAGCTCCTTCGGATTGAGCTTGCGGAAGGCATCGCCGATCGCCGGAACGATCAAGTCTGCGGTGAAAAGGGATTTGGTTTGCGATCGGGACATCGTCAGGTCCTCAGAAAAGCTGGCCACGGATCATCGCGAGATGATCGGCGACAGGGCCAAGGGCGAGGCTGGGAAGAAAGGTCAGGCCGCCCACGATCAGCACGATGCCGATCAGCAGGCCGGTCCACAGCAGCCCGGTGGTGGGGAAACTGCCCGCCGTCTCCGGCGTGTACCTTTTGGCGGCGAGGCTGCCCGCGATCGCCAGCATCGGCACGATGACGAAGAACCGGCCCAGCCACATGGCGACGCCCAGCATGCCGTTGTAGAACGGCGTGCCCGCACTCAGCCCCGCGAAGGCCGAGCCGTTGTTGCCTACGGCGCTGGTGAAGGCGTAGAGGATCTCGGAGAACCCGTGCGGCCCCTTGTTGAGCGGCCCGGCAAGGCCCGCAGGCAGCACCGAGGCCACGGCGGTCATGCCCAGGATCACCAGCGGCAGCACCGCGATCGCAAGGACCGCCAGCTTGACCTCGCGGCTCTCGATCTTCTTGCCGACGTACTCGGGCGTGCGGCCCACCATCAGTCCCGCCACGAAGACGGCAAGGATGGCGAACAGCAGGAAGCCGTAGATGCCTGCGCCGACGCCGCCGACGACGACTTCGCCCAGTTGCATGTTGAACAGCGGGATCATGCCGCCCAGCGCCGTGAAGCTGTCATGCATGGCATTGACCGCGCCGCAGCTCGCCGCCGTGGTGACGACCGAGAACAGCGCCGAGGCGACCACGCCGAAGCGGACTTCCTTGCCTTCCATGTTGCCCCCGGCGACGCCGAGGTGATGGAGCACCGGATTGCCCGCCGCTTCCTGCCAGTAGACCACGGCGGTGCCGATCAGGAAGATCGTCATCATCGCCGCCAGGATCGCCCAGCCCTGGCGGGTATTGCCCACCGCCTTGCCGAAGCACCAGGTCATGCCGGTGCCGATCACGAAAATCGACAGCATCTGGACGAAGTTGGTCAGCGCGTCCGGGTTCTCGAAGGGGTGAGCGGAATTGGCGTTGAAGAAGCCGCCGCCGTTGGTGCCCAGCATCTTGATCGCCTCCTGCGAGGCGACGGGGCCGAGCGCGAGCGTCTGCTTCACGCCTTCCAGCGTGGCGACGTCCACCGATGCCGCCAGCGTCTGCGGCACGCCCGCCGCAATCAGGTACAGCGTGTAGCCCACGCAGGCGGGCAGCAGCAGGTAGAGCGTCACGCGCGTAATGTCGGCCCAGAAGTTGCCGATTCCGGTAGCGCTGCGGCGCGCGAACCCACGGAACAGCGCGAAGGCCAGCGCGATCCCGGTGGCCGCCGAGAGGAAGTTATGGATCGTCAGCGCGAACATCTGCGACAGGTTGCTCATCACCGCCTCGCCCACGTACCACTGCCAGTTGGTGTTGGTGGAGAAGCTGACGGCGGTGTTGAACGCCCCGTCCGCGCCGATGCCCGCGTAGCCAAGGCCATTGAGCGGCAGCACGCCTTGCAGGCGCAGCACTGCATAAGTCAGCAGCAGCAGCACGGCGCTGAACACCAGCATGTGCACCGCGTAGCGATGCCACGGCTGGTCCTCGTCCGGGTTCACGCCGGAGAGCCTGTAGAACCCGCGCTCCACGGGTCCGAGCACACGATGAAGCGGCGTGCGGCGGCCCTCGTACAACGCGTGGAGCCACAGCCCCATCGGCTTCGTGAGCGCCAGCAGAACGCCGACGAAAGCTGCGATATACAGCCATCCCTGGAAGGTCATGACGGCGCCCCCTCAGAACCGCTCGGGCCGTGCGAGCACGGCAACGAGATAGACGAGAAGGCCGAGTGCGGTGAAACCCGCCAGCCATAGATCGATGGTCATGTCGGTCGCGCCCCTCACGCCTTGTTGCACAGGCCGACGTAGCCGAGACTGGCCGCCAGCAACGCGAGGGTCAGGCCGATCCAGAGGATGTCCTGCATGGGTAATGCTCCTGCAAGCTCGCCTCGCAAAGGGTGCGGGACGAGTCGAATGCAGCAGAGCCATTAGGATGGTGCGGCGTTGGAATTCGAGACGAGCAAATCCGCGGCCGCATAGTATTTGCGTATGATCTGCGGATTTTCGCTGAAAAAGCGACGTCCGGAAGCGATAGCTCGCTCCCGGACGGCTTTCGATCATGCCATGTTCGAAAGATCAGAACCCGAAGCGCACGCGGATGCCGCCGTTGCGCTTGACCGGCATCGACAGCACCACCGCATTGCCGCCGAGCAGGCTCGTCGTCGTCTGGACGCCGGTGTAGCTCTTGTCGTTGAACACGTTGTTGACGAAGAACTGCACGTCGAGATGCTCGCTGCTAATACCGGTGCGCAGGTTCACCTTGTTGGCATCGCCGATCCACGAGATGTTCTCGTACGTCGTGTAGATGCGGCTGCGGTGTGCATAGTCGCCGCGCAGGAACCAGCGGTAGCCGTCGCCGATGTCGACGCCGTATTCCGCGCCGACGTTGCTGGTGAACACCGGAGCCGCAGGGTTCTGCGCGCCCGCCGCCACCGTCGAGTTGCCGGTGATCGCCACGCACGAGGCGCAGGGGATCGAAGTGTCCAGCTCGACCTTGTTGTACCCGGCGTTGAAGTTGAGCGACAGCGCATGGGTCACCTTGAGGTTACCCTCGATTTCGGCGCCCTTCACCGTGCTCCTGCCGGTGTTCTGGGTCACGCCGACGCCGATGTCGCTGGCGCCCGGGGTGGCGTTGGGGACCTGGATGCTGTTGGTGATCGCCTGGTCCTTCCACTTGGCGTAGAAGACCGCCGCGCTGAAGGAGAACACATCCGCCACGGTGCCCTTCAGGCCCAGTTCGTAGTTGTCGATGACGGCCGGCTTGTAGATGTTGGTGACCGAGGCGCGTTCCTCAAGATAAGCGCGCTGCGCCGCCGTCAGCGGCAGGACCGAGAGGTTGAAGCCGCCCTTGTTCATCCCGCGCGAATAGGTCGCGTAGCCCATGAGGTCCGGCGTGAACTTGTACTGCGCGGACACGCGGGGCACGAAGCGCTTGTAATTGCCGCTGGTGCGTAGAGTCTGCGGGTTGCGGAAGTAGACCTTCAGCTCCTCCTCGATGTAGCGCCCTTCGGCGTTCAGCGTGAAACGCGGCGAGAAGTCGTAGGACACGCTGCCGAACACGCTCTTGTCGACAAGCGTATTGAGCGAGCCGTCGCCGAACACCTGGATCGTATTGGGATAGAGCGCGACCGTATAGCTGCGGTTGCTGACCTTGAAGTAGTTGGCGCCCACCATCCAGCGCAGCGGCTGATTGGAGCCGGAAGTGACCCGGAATTCCTGGCTGACGGCGCGCTCCTTGTACATCGCCATAGTCGGGTAGTTGATGAACGGATCACCGACGAAACCGGGGATCGTCGATACCGTGGTGTTGGGAATGCCGCTGGTATCGCGCCCGTCGAGGTCCTGATTGCTCTGGAAACGGGTCTTGTTGTAGCCGGTCAGCGACGAGAGCACGATGTCGGTGCCGGGGATCGTGAAGTCCACCGCAAGGTTCGTCACGATCTCGCGGCGCTCCAGACCCGCGTGGTCGTTGATCGCCTTGTAGGTCGGGTTCAGGCGTCCCAGCGAGTTGTTGACGACCTGGTCGATGAACGCGGGCGTCGCCGGGTTCTGGCCCATCTGGCTGGTTGGGAACTGCGGGATCTTGCCGCAGTAGAAGTTGTTCACGTTGGTCGGCGCGGCGCCCGCGTTGCAGTTGAAGGTGTTGACCGGCAGACGGCTGGAGAAGCCCGCCGCGCCCGCGCCGTCATGGTCCTCCAGATACATGCCGAAAGCCTTGAGGCGCAGGCCGTCGAACGGCTTGATCACCAGCGTGCCGTTGATCGTCTCGGTCTGCTGCGCACCGAGGCGGCTGCCGTCGTAGGGGTTGGTGTACTGCCCGTCGAAGCCGTAGCGGCGCCCGCCGATGCGCAGGCCGATGGCGTCCTTGACGATCGGCAACTCGACGCTCGCCTTGATGTCATAGAGCGAATAGCTGCCCGCAGTGCCGTCGAAGTTCCACCGGAACGCATCGCCCGGATCACGCGTCACCACGTTGATCGCGCCCGCGAAGGACTGGCGGCCGAAGGCGGCGCTCTGCGGACCTTTGAGCACTTCGACACGCGACACTTCGTTGCCGAGGTTGTTGATGACGTCGAAGTTGACCGGCGTACCGTCGAGAAACACCGAGACGGTCGGGTTCAGCGGATCGGCGATGCCGCGGATGACGATCTGGCTGTAGCTGCGGTCGACGCGGCCCGAACTGGTCTGCTGCGCATAGAGGCCCGGCGTGAAGGCCTGCAGGTCCAGCACGTTGTTGACGTTGAGCTTGGCGAGGTTGGCCGCCGTCATGACCGACAGCGTCACCGGGGTCTCCAGCAGCGACTCCTCGCGGCGACGGGCGGTAACCATGATCACCCCGCCGTCGGTGCCCGCTTCGGCCTGCGGAGCGGACGGCGCAACCGGGGTTTCCTGGGCCTGCGCGGCAGGCGCAGTGGCCATGACGAGCATGAGCGCGGTGCAGCATGCACCAAAGTCATAGCATTTCGATTTCGAACGCATCTTGGTATTCTCCCTGTTTTCGGAATTTGCGTGTCAATGAACTTCGATTCATCGCACGACTTCGGAACGGAAGTTTTCAGGATAAAATCGGATATTCAATTGAATTTGGGTTGTCCGCCCATAACCATCAGTTATGAAACTGCAGAGGCCGGACCCCTGAGTCCCGCCGCCCGGAGAGCACGATGGACCTTCGCCAGCTGCGCCACCTGATCGCCATCATCGAGGAGCGTTCGTTCTCGGCCGCGGCCAAGGCGGTGCACCTCACCCAGCCTGCCCTGACGCGCAGCATGAACGCCCTCGAAGCGAGCGTTGGAACGCCGCTTCTGGTGCGCAGAAACAACGGAATTGAGCCGACTTCGGCAGGTTCCGTGCTTTACGAATACGCCAACCTGCTGACCGCCACAGCGGACAATGCCAGGGCCGACATCGCCCGGCTGGCGAAGGGTCTGGGGGGTGCGCTGAACGTCGGAATCGGCACCCATCTGGCCGACCTCGCACTGCCGAAAATCCTCTCGGAGTTCGCGCGGCGCTATCCCCACCTGTCGATCAATCTGAAGATCGGGATGATCGAGGATCTGGTGCCGATGGTGCTGGAGGGCAGGGTCGAACTGATCGCCAGCATGGTCCCGACGGACCGCATGCAGGCAGGCATCGCCTATGAGCGACTTTTTACTATAACAACCCATCTATATGCAGCAAAACTGCACCACCTATGCGCCATAGATGATGTCATTACTTTTGAACAATTGACGCGCGAGCGCTGGGTTTATTTAAACTGCCTCCACGCGGATCTCGACATGAATCGCTTCTTCGCCAATGGCGGCATGGGCTTTCCCGATCAGGTTTTCCGCACCGATTCCCCACGTATGATGCGCGCAATGATCGAGGACGAAGGCTGCCTCGGCATCATGCCGGACGACTACATGAGCGGCGCCCGGGCGCAGGCGCTGCGAGTAGAGGGCATGCCCGTCCCGCGCGCGACCGGGCTGCTCTACCGCCCCGATATTCCGCTGCGTCCGATCGTCATGGAATTCGCCAACCTGCTGCGCCGCGAACTTTCCAAACCTCCGGGATGAGTGCGCGCGCACCGGCTCAGGCGGCCAGCGCGGCGAAAGCGCGCAGGCGCGGCACCAGGTGCTCGCCAAGGTGCAGGACGTCGGCGATCGGATCGAAGCCGCTGATCAGGAAGCGGTTCACGCCAAGCCGGTGATAGGCGAGCAGGCTGGCGGCGACCGAGTCCGGCGTGCCGACGATCGTGCTGGCGGCCTTCTGGAACCCGGTGGCGCGGGCGATGCCCACCCAGAGCCGCTCGTCCAGCACGTCGCCTTCGCGGGCGCGCGCTTCGGCCAGTTCGTTCTTGCCGAGGACGCCGGGCTGACCGCCCTTTTGCGCCATGTCCTCGACGCCCCGGCGCACGTCCTCCAGCACCGCCTGCGCCTTGTCCCATGCCTCGCCCTCGGTACGGCCGACGATGATCCGGGTGGACATGCAGAAATCGACTGTCCGACCGGCCTTACGCGCCTCTTGACGTACCGATGCGATCAGTGCGGCGCTGGGTTCCAGCCGGTCGATGCCGAAGGCGTAAACGTCGGCGTGCTGCCCCGCGACTTCCAGTGCGCGCGGGGACTGGCCGCCGAAGAACACCGGGATGCCGCCCTCCTGCACCGGCACCACTTCGGAGCGCGCGCCGCGCAAGGTATAGAACGTGCCGTCGTGATCGAACCGCTCGCCGCTCCATGTCCTGCGCAGCAGCGGAATATATTCAGCACTGCGGGCGTGACGTTCGTCGCGGGTTAGGAAATCGCCGTCGGCCTGCGTCTCGGTGTCGCTGGGGGCGGAGATGACATGGACGCCCACCCGCCCCTCGCTCAGCCGGTCGAGCGTGGCGAACTGGCGCGCGGCCAGCGTCGGCGCGACGAAGCCGGGGCGGTGCGCGATCATGAACCTGAGCCGCCTGGTGATCCCGGCAAGGTGCGTGGCGAAGACCACGCCGTCGGGCCACGTCGCCGCCTGCGCGATCAGCACGCGGTCGAAGTCCGCCGCCTCGAACGCGGCGGCGAGGCGGGCGATGAAGTCGGGCTCGACGATGCCCATCGGACGCGGGTTCGCCTCCGAGGATTCGCGATGGTTGAAAGTCCCGATGATCTCGATCGACATGACGCGTCAGTTTTCCTCGTGCGGCGCGGGCGCCGGTTCAGCCAAATTCTCGGCAGGCATCCGGTAGAACAGGAGCAGGACGATCCCGGCCACTTGCGCGACCGCCGGGATCAGCGCCATCGACAGGCGCACCGCCTCGCGCGCGGCCTCGCTCTGCACCAGCGCGGCGCCGGTCCCGGAACGGTAGCCGCTCGCCTGCAGGAACAGTCCGACCAGGAAGGGCGCGAGGGCGAAGGCGGCCTTCTGGAAGAACTCGAAGAAAGCGGCGTAGAGCCCCTCTTTGCGCAGCCCGCTGCGGCGCACCCCGAAGGCGATGGTGTCCGGCAACATGGACAGCGTCATCAGCAGCGTTCCTGTCGTCGCGAAACCGGCAAAGCCGCCGCGCAGCAGGAACAGGGCATCGCCCTCGGCCGGGGAGGCGGCGAGCCAGCTCAGGCTGATCGCGGCCGAAAGCACCAGTGCCGCCGCGCAGATCACCGGCTTGGGCGCGAAGCGGGCGATCTGGCGCCAGACGGGCACGCTCATGGTGCCGACCACGCCGCTCGCCAGCGCGAACTGCGCCATGCCGGTCTCTCCGCGTGCAAGCACGTCGCGCATGAAGAACAGCCCGGTCGCGCCCACCGCCGCCGAGGCGATGAAGCCGCAGAACTTGACGCCCAGCAGGACGATGAACGGGCGGTTGGCGAAAAGCTGCGCGAACCCGGCGAGCGCGGAGCCGCGCTCATGCTCGACAGGGTGCTCGCGCAGGCCACCGGTCGCGACGACCGCGACGGCCATGCTCACGAAGATGAAGGCGGCCATGCAATAGCCCATCCGCGCGAAGGCATCGGCGGAACTGCCGCCCCACGCGATCATCGCCGGGGCCAACGCTCCCCCCGCCAGCGCGGCAAGCTGGATGAAGAATGTCCGCCAGGCCATCAGCGAGGTCCGCTCCTGCGGGCTGTCGGTGATCTCGGCGGGCATGGCGGAAGAGGGAATCGCGAAAGCAGAATAGCCGGTGAAGGTCAGCAGCAGCGCGCCCATCACCATGACCGCCTGCGAACCACCCGCCCCGCTGCCCGAGAACAGCCAGGCCATGCCGAGGCCGCTCAGCAGCGCACCCGCCGCCATCCACGGTCGCCGCCGTCCCCAGCGGCTGCGGGTGCGGTCACTGCCCTGTCCGATGAGCAGGTCGGCGATGCCGTCGTAGATCCGCCCGGCCAGCATGAACGAGCCCGCGAGCGCGGGGTCCATCCCGGTCGCGGTCACCAGGTAATACATCAGGATGACGTTGACGACGTAGAGCACGGTCGTGCTGCCCGCCGAACCGAACGCCCAGCCCACTTTGGTCGCAATCGGTATGCGCCCGGTGCGGTTAGGTACACTCTGGGTGCCGTTGAGTGCCGCTATTTCGGTCAAGAGCGCCCCCGCCTCGCAGGTCCGCCACGGACTGCCTACCAGCCGGAGACTACGGACACGGCGCTGGCCCGGGAAATCGAAAGCACGGCTTCTTCCATGCACAAAACGTATGCTCGGGGAATCGGAAGACCATGCAGATCCGGCAATTGCGACACTTCCTGGCGGCGGTGGAGACGGGCTCGATGACCCTCGCCTCGACCGCGCAGAACATCACGCAACCCACGCTTTCGCGCAGTATCCGCACGCTGGAGGAGCAGCTCGGCGTCGATCTGTTCGAGCGCGGCCACCGCGGCGTCCTGCCCACCCGATACGGGGAATTGCTGGCGGCCCATGCCCGCTCGATCCTCCACGGCTTCGACCAGGCGATCGAGGATGTCGGCGCCATGCGGGCGGGCGGTTTGGGCCATGTCCGCCTCGGCATCGGCTCCACCGCGACCGACCCGCGCATCGCGCAGGCCTGCGCGGAATTGGCGGTTTCGGCGGAAAACATCACGCTTTCGCTGGACTTCGACGTGCCCGAGACGCAGTTCGCGCGGCTTCGGCGCGGGGAACTCGATGCGATCATCGACACCTTGCGCCCCGACCTCGACAGCGGCGACCTCAACTTCCGGCCGCTCACCCGGCTCGACCTGGTGCTGGTCGCGCGGCGGGGGCACCCGATTTTCGAGCGCGGCGTGATGCCTGCGCGAGAACTGGCCCGGTGGCCCTGGGCGATCTTCAACCAGCCCAATGCCGAGGCATTCTACCGCGGACTTCTGGGGCTGGAGGACGAGGACCACAACATCCGCGTCCGCAGTTCCTCGCCCGCAATGCTGCGCCAGTTGCTGCTCCACGCCGACCTCATCGGCCTGATGGCCCGTACCGAGATCGCCGACTGCCTAGCCGACGGGCGATTGCAGGAAGTCCCCGCCGACATGCGCCGCGTCGAGGCGACGCTTTGCGTCATCACCCGGCGGCGGACCTACATGAGCGGCGCCCTGCGCGTGGTGATCAAGCGGCTGCACGAGGCGCTGTGACGCCAGGCTCCCATACGGTTTGGACATGACTGCATGCGCGCTTTCGATTGGGCCGAAGCGCGCGCACCTCGCATAGTCCGGGCGATGAAGGCGGGGAAACACGGGACATGCTGAAACGTCCGGTCATGGCCGGGATCGCGGCGCTGACACTGCTTGCAGTGGGGTTCGGCGCCTTCGCCCTCGCTGCGCGGACGGGCGCCTTCGCCATTTCGCTGGAGGATTTGCGCCACCGCTACCAGACCGCGCATTCCCGCTACGTGACGCTAGACGGGGTGCAACTTCACATCGACGACCGGGGCTCCGGGCCTGTCATCATGCTTATCCACGGGCACTATCAGTCGCTGCGTATCTGGGATGCCTGGGCGCAGCGGCTCGCCAGCGACCACCGCGTGATCCGCATCGACATGCCGCCTTACGGCCTCTCCGGCCCCGACCGCACCGGCCAGTACAGCCCCCGCCGCGTCGAGCAGCTGATCGCCCTCCTAGCCCGGCACGAACACCTGAAGCGCTTCAGTATCGGCGGCATCTCTACCGGCAGCGCGATCGCCATGCGCTATACGCTGGCGCATCCCGATCAGGTGGAAAGCCTTATCCTGGTGAACGCGCCGCTGGTGCCGATCCCACCCGGCTTGCAGCCGAAGACCTCGGCCATGCTGGGCTTTCTGGAGAACACCCTGTTCCGGCCGATCTACCGGCCCAAGGCGTTCTACCGCTACCTCCTGAACCGCCTGATCGCCAACAAGTCCGTCCTCACCGACGATCTGGTGCAGCAGACCTACGACATGCACCGCAAGCCCGGCAATGGGGCGACGCTGGACCAGTTCACCAGCGCCCTGCGCTTTGAAGCGAGCGATTACGGCAAGCGATCGCAGACGACCGCGCAGCAGCTGGGCTCGGTCCGCGTACCGACGCTCGTGCTTTGGGGCGGGGCCGGGTCCATGCTCCCGGTTTCGGTGGGCTGCGAGGTGACACGCACGGTCGGCGCCTCCCGTCGGCTAATGGTCAGTTTTCCCGGCGCAGGCCATTTCCTGCCGATCGAGGCGCCTGACGCCGCCGAGGACATCGCCTGGTTCCTCGGCACCGGGAGCGGTCAGTCCGCCCGTCCGCCTGCCGGCACAGTACAGGACTGCACACGATGAAACACGCCGTGCTCTGCGCGCTCTCGCTCACGATCGCCCCCGTCTGCGCGCAGGAAACTATCGCCAGCCCCGACCCGATCCCGGTCGCCGAACTGGAAAGCCGCTACCGCCTTCCGCAATCGAAGTTCATCGACCTGCTCGGCACGCGCATCCATTATGTCGATGTCGGCTCCGGCCCCGTACTGGTCCTCACGCATGGGTCGAGTTCGTCGCTGCGCACGTTCGCGCCCATGATCGAGCGTCTGAGCCGCCGCTACCGCGTGATCGCGTGGGATGAGCCGAACATGGGCCTGTCGGGCGCCCCGCCACGTGTACTCTACGACCGCCCGCTCTATCCCGTACTGGTGCTGGAGGCGCTGCTCGACACCCTCAAGGTCGAACGCGCCAACCTTGCCGGGGTATCGAGCGGCGGTGCAATCTCGTTCTACTACGCGGCGCGCAATCCGGCGCGGGTCGAGCGGCTGATCCTGTCCAACACGCCCACTGGCCGCGCGGACGGCAAAGGCATGGCGCTCAGCGCCGCGCTGGCGATGGAAATCGCCGCCTCCACTCCGGCCACCGGACGCAAGAGCAAGATCTTCCGCCCGCGCTCCTACTGGCGGGCCTACTTCGATTTCTACACCGGAGAGCCCGGCCGCGCGGACGACCGGCTCGTCGACGAATACTACGACATGAACCGCCGCCCCGCCGCGCCCGACAGGCTGGCCATCGTTGCAGCGCTCGACGATCCGGCGCTGACCGCCGACGCGTTGGCGAAGGTGACTGCGCCGGTGCTGCTTGTCTGGGGCGCCCGCGATCCGGTCCTGCCGGTCGAGAGTGCAGCGGTCCTCCGCGATGCTCTGGTCCATGCTCAGGTATCGACGCTGATCCTGCCGGACGTGGGACATTATCCGCCGCTGGAAGTGCCGGGTCGCTTCGCCGACATCCTCGACAGCTTCCTCTTCGACGTTACCCCCTACCGGCCAGTCGCGCCGGACCCTGCCAAGCGGTAAGGCGCGCACATCCATGACCGACGACACGACCGAATTCTTCGGCATCCTGCACTGGAACGACTATTCCGAAGCCAGGCCGAGGCCCTTCGATGAAGTGGATTCCGAGTTCATCGCAGCCTGCGCCCGCGCTCATGAGGACGCAGGGTTCGATCGCGTGCTCATCGCCAACTCGGCCCATCGGCCTGACAGCCTGCCCATAGCGACATGGGCAGCGGCGGCGACCTGCAGGCTCGGCTTCATGATCGCGCACCGACCCGGCTTCATCGCGCCGACAATGGCCGCGCGCATGTTCGCCATCCTCGACCGGATGAGCGGCGGGCGCTGCGGTGTCCACATCATCACCGGTGCCGACGATCAAGAACTCCACGCGGACGGCGATTACAGTACCAAGGACGACCGCTATCGCCGCAGCCACGAATACGTCGAAGTCATGCGCAAGGTCTGGTCGAGCGAGGCGCCTTTCGATCACGAGGGGGAATTCTACCAGGTGGAGGGCGCCTTCTCCCACGTTCGGCCGGAAAAGGGCATCCCGGTCTTCTGGGGTGGCAGCTCGCCAGCCTCGATCGAGTACGGGACGCGCGCGGCGGACGTCTATGCGTTCCCCGGCTTCCCTGCCGCGGCCCTGAAGGAGCCCGCGCGCGACGTGCTGTCCCGCGCCCGCGCGATCGGCCGTTCACCGGCCCTGCTCACCTCCCTGCGCGTCCTCGTCGCCGACACTCCGGCGCAGGCGTGGGAACGCGCCCATGCCATTCAGGACCGGTTGATCGAGGAAGTCGTCGATAACGGCCGCTTCCCGACCAATCCTGGTGAAGGCCGCCGGGCGGCAATCGACCGGGCTAGGCAAGCCGCCAACGAGAATGCGCTGGAGGGTTTGCTCTGGGCAGGCATCACCCGCGTTCCCACCGGTCGGCCGGCGTTGGGATGCCTTGTGGGCAGCCACGATCAGGTCGCGGATGCGCTGATGGAATACCGGGAAGCCGGGTTCTCCCGGTTCATCGTCAGCGGCTATGACCCGATCCCCGACGCCCGCCTGTTCGGCGCAGAACTGATCCCCCGGGTTTGCGCACGCGCAAAGGCGCGATAGCCGGAACAAAGGCCGATCCCGTCCCTTCCTCCTGCAAAGGAGACAGAAATATGCTCGGCAAGATTTTGGGTGCAGTCGCAGGCAGTCAGGTAGCGCAGCACGTGCGCGGTATCGACGGCACCGGCGGTGCGGTCCTCGGCGTAGCCGCGACGAGCGTGCTGCGACGACTGGGGCCAGTCGGACTCGTTGCCGCGGCGGTGGGCGGCTACGCGCTCAAGAAGCACATGGAAAAGCGGGAAGCCAGGAAAGCACCGGTCGCACCCAAGGCCGCACCCGGAAAATCCTAGGCCGGGCCGGCCGCGCGGTGGTACTCGCTCGCCGCCTGCGGGTCCTGCACGTCATAGGCGAACCACGCCTTCTGGCCGTAGTCATAGACCTGCACCAGCCCATCCTCGACCCGGGCTGCGAAGAACGTGGATGAGGCGCGATCGTAGCCTTTGACTTGCGCGCCATCGATCTCGACCGACACGAAATTCTTGTCCCCGGCGTCGTGGATTTCCGGCAGCGTACCGCCGAATTTTACACTCCGGGCGCCGTCGAACCCCTGTAAACGGCCGTCGCGGAACTCGGCGGCGATCTGCAGGTCGCGGCCAAGAGAATGGTCGTAGAGTCCGGCAACCTTCTTGCCGGTCAGGGCGGCGAAGGCGATCGCAGCGATCATCGAACGGGTATGTGCTAGCATGATGAATGCCTGACACGTCGCGGCTACTGAAATCAAGGTGGCCTGCGACAAGCCGATTGCGCGCCGGCGTCACCTTTGCGAAAGATCGCGCCGCTACGGCAGGAATCAGGGCCGGGCGATGCAGGAGCAAGTTGTGAAGCCGACGTCGATAGCGGGAATGCAGGTGCTGTTCGTCATGGCCATCGACCATGAGTACGGCCCGCATCTCAGTGCGCGGATGACGCCGCTGATGACCGGCGTTGGTCCCGTCGAGGCCGCCATTGCGGCGACCGCGTGCCTGCAGCGTCTGGAGGCCTCGGGGCAATTGCCCGATCTGGTCGTGACCCTGGGCTCTGCCGGATCGCGGCGCTGCCGGATGGGGGAAGTCTATCAGGTCGAAAGCGTGTCATGGCGCGACATGGACGCATCGCGCCTCGGCTTCGCAAGGGGCGTCACACCGTTCGCCGACCATCCGGCAGTTCTGCAGTTGCCCGTGCTGCTCCCCGACCTGCCCCGCGCCTCGCTCTCGACCGGCGGCGATGTCATAGGCGGCGAAGACTATGCGCGGATCGACGCCGACCTCGTCGACATGGAGACTTACGCAGTGCTGCGCGCATGCCAACGGTTCGGCGTGCCGATGATCGGCCTGCGCGGTGTCTCGGACGGCGCGGACGAACTGGAGGGCATGTCGGGCTGGACCGAACTGCTCGCGCTGCTGGACGAGCGGCTGGCGATCGCGCTCGACAAGCTGACGGAGGTGCTTGAGCGCGGATTGGCGGATAGCCTTACCGCCAACGCCTGATCGTCGCCGAACTTACCTTCGTCATTCCCGCCTTCGCGGGGATGACGAAAGTGTTTTATACGCTCAGTATCAATACGAACCCGAAGTGTCGGTCGCATCGACGACGCCGTCGCCGTTGGTGTCGAGCCGCTCGAACATCCGCTCGCCCGAGGCATTGAACTCTTCCAGCGTCAGGTTGCCGTCCTTGTCGGTATCGAGCACGCCGAAGCGCACGTGGGCCTGCTTGACTTGGCCGTCCGGTGCCGGTTTGTCCTTGCTGAAGCGGCCGGTGAACTCGCCGACGTAGTCCGCCTCGCTCACCTTGCCGTCGCCATCGAGGTCGAAGGTGCGGTACTTGGCGGCACGGGCAGCGGCGAACTCGGCGGCGGTGACGCGGCCGTCGTGATCGGCGTCGTTCTCGCGCAGGAAGGCTTCCTTGCCGTGGCCGGGCGCGGCGCGGCGCTCTTCGGTCGACTGGGCAAGCGCGCCCTGGCTGGCTGTGAGGGCGAGAACGAGCCCTGCGATAAAGTGAGTCTTGGTCATGGTCTTCTCCGTTGAACTGGAAATCGGGATCACTCTTCGACCTGGAACGTAAGTGAGGTCGTGTAGCTGCGCTCGTCGGTGCCGGAGCCGGCGGGCGCCTCGGCGCGGTGCCGGGTCATCAGGACGTACGTGCCGGGGCGGTCGAACTTGATGACGGCCTTGCCCTGCGCGTCGGTCCTGACCTGACGGTGGCTGACCGCCTCCTCATAGTCCGCGCCGCCCCGGTCCAGCTCCAGTTCCTGCGCGGCCATCGGCTTGCCGTCGAACAGGACATTGAGCGTGAACGGGGTGTCGAGATAGAGTTCACTGGGATGCGTCACCGGCTGGATGCGCAGGCGCCCGATCGCGACGTCGACGGGGGCGCGGGTCGGCTGCTTCTTGGAGACATAAGCGTCGGCGACGGTCTCGGTCTGGCTGGTGCGGACTTGCGCAGCGTCCTTGGGCACTTCGCCATGGACCGGCTGCCACTTGCCGCCGACCAACGCGCTCTTGCCCACCCGGCCGAGACGCACGCCCGTGGTGAAGCGATAAGTCCCCTCGGCATCGAGCGCGCTTTCCAGCACCACCATCTGCTTGAGCGGGGTGATCGACTGGAAGCTGCCGCGCGATCCGTCCGGCAGGATGACGTGATAGTCGCTGGCATCGACCGGCACTTCGGGACGGAAGAACTTCTCGCCGAAAGCCGATTCCACCGTCACCATCTTCTCGGTGTTGCCCGCGAAGAACTTGGGCAGGAGGTAGGAGGTGTGGGCGAGCGCGGCGCCGGGAGCGATGCTGACGGCGCACAACAGCGCGGCGAGCCTTACGGGAAGTCTGGTCATGGTCGAAGCGGTCCTCATCATTGTCCGGTGATCTCGAAAGTGAAGCTGTGCGCCTCGCCGTCCGGCGGGCGCGGGAAAGGCGATGCCCGGCGGACCAGAGCCATCGCCTCGTGATCGAAGCGCGAGGAGCCTGATGTGCGCGCCACGCGGATCGCGCGCGCGGCGCCGCCGGGCTCGACGGTGAAGGCGATCACTGCCTCACCCGCGCCGATGGTGTTGCCGCGCTGGTAGCGTTTCAGATGCTGGTAGACGCGGCCGCTGAAATTGCTGACGGCGGAGTTGCCCGCCTGGTCGGTATTGCCTCCGCCGCTGCCGCCCTTCCCCTGAGCCTCCGCCGCGCTTTCCCCCGCCCGCGCCTGCGGACCGGGTGCAGTGGCGGCCGGAGTGACGAACGCGGCTGCGGGGATCAGCTTGGCCACAGGCAACTGCCGCGTCGTCGTCGCGGCCGTACCTTCACCCATGCGCCCCTGCCCGCCGCCGCCTGCCTGCGCCGCCGGTTGCGGCAGGGGCTGCGCAGCGGGCCGAGCCTCTGCGACTACCGCCTGCGAAGGAACTTCGGCAGGCGGCGTCACCGCGCGTTCCAAAGGCTGTTGTGCCTCGGCCAGCGGCTGCATCTTCGGGCCTGGTCCGCCCTCGCGCATGGACAGGTCGATGCTGACAAGGCGGGAGCGGGTGCCCCCTTCCACCAGCACCGCCTCACCCCAGGTGAAGACCAGCAGCGCCGCCACCAGGGCATGCGCGGTGACCGAGGCGGCCATGGCGTTCAGGTCGATCCGCGCAAACGGACCTGTCCCGAATTCGGATCTGCCCATCCAGTAAGCCATGTCCGCCTCGCCCCCCTTAGAACATTTTCGAGAGGGCGGCCTTGAAGTTGCGCCCCACCGCCGGGCGCGTGGACAGCGCCGACTGGTAATAGGTGTCGAAGATGTTCTCGACGCTCAGGCGCAGCGCGACGTTCTCGAAGATACCGCCGCTCGGCGTGATCGTGGCGCGCAGATTGTGGACATCGAAGCCCTTGTGCTCGGTGCCGTTGATGTCGAGGTCTTCGGCGAGGGTCGTTTCCCAGCGCACGTCCAGCAGCTTGCCAAAGCGCTTGCCCGCCGAGAGCATGTAGGTCTTCTGCGGCAGGTTGGTCCAGTCGTCGATCACGCCGGTGGTGCGCAGACGCTGGCCGTCCGGGATGGTGGCGTTGAAGTCGAAGTAGATCCCGCTGGCGGTGGCGTAGGAAGCCTCGATCTCGAAGCCGTCGAGATAGACCTCGCGCACGCCCGAGTACGCGGTGTTGTCGGTCAGTTCGGTGTCATAGTAGTTGACCTTGACCGCAAGGTGATCGCCCTTGCCGAGCAGGTCGGTGCGATCGAACGAGCCGCCCGCTTCCCAGGTGCGGCTCTTTTCCGGCTGGTTCATGTACGTGGCGTTGTCGAGGTCGTCGATGATCGGCAGGTTGCGCGTGCGCGCCCAGCTGCCGAACGCGGCGAGACCGAAAGGCAGCTCGTAGCGGGCCGAGACGCCGCCCATCCACGCCGTATTGTTGTAGGATACGGGCGTGCCGGTGCGGTTGGATTTGACGTTCGAGGTCTCCCAGCGGATCGCCGGGCTCAGCGTGAAGCCCTTGAACAGGCCGATCTCGTCCACCGCGAAGGCGGCCATGCGGTTGTCGGTGCCGCCCGGCGCGCTGCTGGCGTCGGCGCGCTTCTTGTGGATGTACTCGACGCCGAAGTGCAGGTTGTGATGGATCGGCCCGGTCGAGAACAGCGCAGCGTTCTTGAGCGTGATTTTCGAAGTCTCGTAGCGGTGGTCGGCATTGAGCACCGGCGAGATCGCGACGCCCACGGCGCTCTGGTCGATCTCCTGATTGGCGTACGTGTACAGCAGCTGGAGATTGACCGCGTCGTTGTCGACCGGCTTGTAGGCGTAGGACACCGTCAGCACCTGGCTCTTGGTGTCGCGGTCGACGTTGCCGAACACGCCCGCCGTAGTGCCGAAGCTGTCGTAGGGGACGTCCCGGTCGCTGGTGGTGGTCTGGTTGAAGCTGGCGGCGATGGTATGGGCGTTGTCGGCGCCGAAGTGGAATGCGCCTTTCACCAGGAAGCTGGGCAGCTTGAAGCTGCTGTTGCCGATGTCGTCGCCGTGGCCGTCCTGCTGCGTGCTCTGGGTCCGCCAGGTGTAGTTCGCCAGGAACTCGAACTGCTCGGTCGGCATTGCCGCGACGGTGGTGGAAGTCGCGAAGCCGTTACCGTTGGTCTGGCCCGAAACCGTCTGGCTGGCGGTGATGCCGGTCTTGCCGTGGAGGACGGTGGCCGCATCGTTGGTTTCCAGCAGGACGACACCGCCGATGATGCCCGAGCCCCACTCGAAGCTTCCCACGGTGCCGCGGATCACCTGCGCGCGCTTGTAGAGCAGCGGGTCGGTGAACAGCTGGGTGCCGACGCGGTAGATCTCTTCCGAACCGGTGGTGGCGCCGTCGACGACGAAGGCGACCTTCTGGTCGGTGCCATAGGTGCCGTTGGCGCCGAAGCCGCGGATGTTGATGCCCGAGCCGATCGGGGTCGATCCGTTGATGAGCGTGACGCCCGGCACCGAGTCCAGCAGTTCGGCGATGGTGGAGGCCTGTCGGTCCTCGATCTCCTTGCGGTCGATCACGGTGATCGGCGTCGCGGTGTCGGTCTGGATGGCGCGGGTGCTCTCGCCGATGTCGATGGTGCCGAGGAATTCACCGGCCTGCGTGTTCTTGTCGGTGGCGGCAGCGTCCTGCGCATGGGCCGGAGCGGCGACGAAGAAGGCAATGGCGGACACCCCGCCAAGCACGCGGGCGGCAAAACTACGAAGCATAATTGTTTCCCCTTCGCTAATGCGAATCGTATGCATTAGCAGAAATGCCAATTGCGCAGCTTGACTGTTACGTAAAGGACTTTTTGCGGATTTCGTCCGGTGGCCCTGGAAAGATCGCGAAGGGCATGACGAAACCGCCCCGGAAGCGGCATGCTTCCGGGGCGGTTTGTAACAACTGCCAACTTCTCGCCGACGTGCGGCGAGAGATGGTCAGAACGGGATGTCGTCGTCGAGGTCGTCGCCGAAGCCGCCGCCGGAACCGCCGGACGAGCCGCCCGAGGAACCGCCGGTGCGGCCCCATTCGCTGCCGCCGGAAGAACCACCGGAGGAGCCGCCCCATTCGTCACCGCCGCGCGATGCTCCGCCCGAGCGCTGGCCGCCGCCGAAGCCGCCGCCAGAGGAACCACCCTCGCTCCAGCCGCCACCGCCGCTGCGCTGGCCACCGCCGCCGCCACCCGGCGCACCGTCGAGCATGGTCAGCACGCCGCCGACGCCGCCGACCGAGACTTCGGTGGTGTAGCGGTCGTTGCCGTTCTGGTCCTGCCACTTGCGGGTGCGCAGCTGGCCTTCGATGTAGACCTTCGAGCCCTTGCGCAGGAAGCGCTCTGCGACGCCGACGAGGCCGTCGCTCTGGAGGACGACCGAGTGCCATTCGGTACGTTCCTTGCGCTCGCCGGTGGCGCGGTCCTTCCAGCTTTCGGAGGTCGCAATGCGCAGGTTGGCGATGCGGCCGCCGTTCTGGAACGACTTGACCTCGGGGTCGGCCCCGAGGTTGCCGACGATGATGACCTTGTTGACGCTGCCTGCCATGCGGGAATCGCTTTCCTTCGAAATCTGGCGGATGGGTTAGCCCAAGCCGGGGCACCGATGCGAGTCCGGCAGACCGCCTTTTCTACAATTGTAACCGTCATTGCGAGCGAAGCGAAGCAATCCAGGGCGGTGTAAGGCTGCCCTGGATTGCTTCGCTTCGCTCGCAATGACGAAGTGAAAGCGCGCTACAGCCCCGCCGCCACCGCGACCCAGTACGTCGCCCCCGCCGCGATGTAAGCCAGCCCGAACAGGTACGCGAGCATGAACGTCGGCCACTTCCAGCCGTTGGTCTCGCGCCGGGTCACCGCGATCGTCGACATGCACTGCGGCGCGAACACGAACCATGCCAGGAACGCCAGCGCCATCGGCAGGGTCCAGCGCCGCTTGAGCTGGTCGCCGAGTTCGAGCGCCTGCTCGTCCTCGTTGTCGCCCGCATCGACCGCGTAGGTCGTCGCCAGCGAGGACACCGCAACTTCGCGCGCGGCCATCGCCGGGATCAGCGCGAGCGCCATGTCGCGGTTGAAACCGATCGGCTCGACCACGAAGGCGAGGCCGTTCGCCACCTTGCCCGCGATCGAGGCATCGACTTGGCTCTCGCCCGGGCCGGCCTTCGGGAAGTTGAGCATGACCCACAGCACGACCGTGACCATGAAGATGATCGTGCCCGCGCGGCGCAGGAAGATCCACGCGCGCTGCCACAGGCCGATCGCCATGTCCTTGAGGCGCGGCATCTGGTACTTGGGCAGCTCCATGATGAAGCCCGAAGCGGCGCCCTTGGTCATCGAGCTGCGCAGCGCCAGCGCCACCGCCATGGCCCCGACCACGCCCACGACATAGAGCGTGAACAGCACCAGCCCCTGCAGGCCGATGCCGCCCCAGACGCTGGTATGCGGGATGAACGCGGCGATGATCACCGCATAGACCGGCAGGCGCGCCGAGCAGGTCATCAGCGGCGCGATCAGGATCGTCGTCAGCCGGTCCTTGGGGTCGGTGATCGAGCGCGTCGCCATGATGCCCGGAATGGCGCAGGCGAAGCTGGAGAGCAGCGGGATGAAGCTGCGACCGGACAGGCCCACGCTCGCCATCATGCGGTCCATCAGGAACGCGGCGCGGGCCATGTAGCCCGATGCCTCCATCGCCAGGATGAAGGCGAAGAGGATGACGATCTGCGGCAGGAACACGATCACCGAGCCGACGCCCGCGATCACGCCGTCCGTCAGCAGGTCGCGCAGCAGGCTTGGCGGAAGCGCGGCCTTGACGCCGTCGTGCAGCGCACTGACGCCCGCATCCAGCGCATCGGCGAACGGAGTCGCCCAGGCGAACACCGCCTGAAACACCACGAAGAGGATCGCCAGCAGGATTACCGGCCCGACCCACGGATTCAGCAGCAGTTGGTCCAGCTTGGCGTGAAGACGGTGGCGCTTGGATTCCGAGAGGATCGCCGCATCCGCCATGGCATGCGCGGCGACGCGGCGTTCGGTCTGCCCGAGGGCGGTCAGGCCCGGGCCCGGATGACGCTCGCCCGCGTTCGCGATCGCCTCGCCCAGTTCGGCAAGGCCGCGGCGGCGCACCGCGACGGTCGGGATCACCGGCACGCCCAGTTCCTCGGCCAGCACGGCGGCGTCGAGGACGAGACCGTCACGCTCCGCCAGATCGACCATGTTGAGCGCGACGACGGTGGGCTTGCCCAGCGCCAGCAGTTCCTGCGCGAAGACGAGATGCTGCTCGAGGTTCGATGCGTCGAGCACCACCACCAGCACGTCGGGCGCGGCTTCGCCGGGGAAGTGCCCGGCGATGACCTTGGCGGTCACTTCCTCGTCCGGGCTGGTCGGGTCGAGGCCGTAGGCGCCGGGAAGGTCGGTCATCTCCACCGGCTCGCCGGTGGGCAGGACGAAGCGGCCCGATTTGCGTTCCACAGTGACGCCGGGATAATTGGCGATTTTCTGCCGCGCGCCGGTCAGCGCATTGAACAGCGCGCTCTTGCCCGCATTGGGGTTGCCGACGAGCGCGACCCGCCTGTTACCTTCAGGGCGTTGACGGCTCACAGTTCCTCGACCTCCATCGCGGCGGCATGGGCGCGGCGCACGGCCACGGTCATGCGGCCCACGGTAATGGCGATAGGGTCGCGCCCGCCCAGGATGCCGCGATGCGACACCGCGATCCTGGCGCCCTCCTCCAAGCCCAGGGCGCGGAGCCTGCGCGCCTCTTCCTGGACGAGCGCGGGCCAGTGCACGGCGACGATGCGCGCGGACCGGCCGATAGGAAGCATATCGAGAGTCATGCTGGCGCGGTGCCAGATAACATCCTTAATTGCAACCGGATCGCAATAGCGAAAGTATGGGTTTTAGCGGGGGCAAGAATTTGAAACGATACCTGCAAATCCTCCCTGTCGCGAAGCGATGGGGAGGTAGCGCCGACGAAGTCGGTGACGGAGGGGGCTTTGTGTTGCCCTTACCCCTCCACCACCCGCTGCGCGGGCGGTCCCCCTCCCCATCGCTGCGCGACAGGGAGGATGCAAAGGTCAGCGTGCCGGATACCGCATGCGGCCGAGCAGGCGGGTCATGCTAAACCGCTCGTCGGGCTTGCGCAGCAGCTGCGACTTGGCCTTCTCGAAGCGCATGATCCCGGCGATGCGGCGGTCGAGGAAGGCGCGCGTCTCGGCCTTGTCCTCGCTGGTGTCACGCGCGAAGGCGTGGAGCGTGGCCGCATAGATGCCGCCCAAGATCGCGCGCTTGGTGTAATGGTTGTAGTCGGTCGCGGTATCGCCCGCGAGCCGCCACATGGCATCGGCGCTGCGCCAGCCCAGCCGCGTGGATGCGGCGATGTTCTGCGGCATCGCCATGATCGTAAGCGCCCGCAGCAGCGCTTCCTCGCGCCCCGCCACGGCCTCCAGCCGCGCCCAGACGAGGCGGCGGATACGCTCGCGGATCGAGAGGTTCGACAAGGCGCCCCCTCCGACGGACGCGGTCATCGTCGCGTCGACATGCCCGATCCACGCCGAGATCATCGCCATCGCCCCGTCGCGGAAGGCATAAGCCGCCAGCGCCGGATCGACACCCGCCGAAGCCGCGGCCGAAGCGACCGCATCGGCAGTCCAGCCGTCGAACACAGCGGCATCGGCCACCAGCGGAGCCAGTTGCAGGCGCAGTTCGTCGAGCGAGGCGGCTTCTTGCGTCATTTCCAACGTCCTCAGAAGGTCGGGCCGTAGACCGGCTTGGCGGTCTTCGTGCCCTTCTTGCCGTAGGTCTCGATGACCGACATCAGCTGCGCGCTGCCGCCTTCGATCTTGGCATAGTCCCGCGCGCTGCGGCCCGAATTGTCGGAGCGCGCGGGATTGGCGCCCGCTTCGAGCAGCGCCTTGGTCAGTTGCAGGTCCTTGCGGTGGACAGCGAAGATCAGCGGCGTCTCGCCCGCGTCGTTCGAGGTGTCGGGACTGGCCTTCTGGTCGAGCAAAAGCTGCGCGCCTTCGCGCCAGCCCAGGTTCACCGCCAGTTCCAGTGCGCTGCGCCCGCGATCGTCGGTGGCGTTGACGTTGGCGCCCTTGGCGATGAGGTAGCTGAGCCAGGTCAGGTCGCGGCGCGCGGTGACAATGTGCAGCGCGCCCTCGCCGGTGGTGATGTCCTTGGCGTTGATGATCTGGGAGGACTTCATGATCGCCTCCTCGACCTTGTCGCCTTCCTTCTTCTTTACCGCTTCGAGGAACTTGTACCCTTCCGAGAAGTCGGCACGGGCGGGCGAGGTCATCAGCAGGCTCATCGCGAACACGGGAACAGCCACCTTGAGGACCATGCGAGAAAGGCCCACAACGCGCCGTATCGTCATCTTCAGCACTTCTAACGTCCTTCCACCACAGGTCTTTACGCGCGCCCCGCCATCCGCGCCTTGCATGGAGGCGTCTAGCAGGTCATGAGCGTGGGCGCCATGACATACCTTGCACGTCGTCTCGCTCCCCTTGCACTCGCATTGCTGGCGGGGCTGTCGCTGTCCGCCTGTTCGCAGCAACCAGCGGGCGAGCGTCCGCCGCTCGAAGGCGCGGCCATCGGCGGGCCGTTCACGCTGGTGGACAAGGACAACAAGCCGGTCACCTGGGACAGCTTCAAGGGCCGCTGGCGAATCGTCTACTTCGGCTACACCTTCTGCCCCGACGTCTGCCCGCTCGACATGCAGGAAACGATGCGCGGCTTCGCCGAATTTGCGAAGCGCGAACCGGCCAAGGCGGCGAAAGTGCAGCCGATCTTCATCACCGTCGATCCGCAGCGCGACACGCCCGAGATCGTCGGCCAGTGGACCTCGGCGTTCGGCCCGAAGCTGCTCGGCCTCACCGGCACGCCGCAGCAGATCGAAAGTGCTGCCAAGGCCTTCGCGATCTACTACAAGAAGGGCTCCGACACGCCCGGCGGCTACCTGATGGATCACGTTCGCATCACCTACCTGTTCGACCCCGACGGCAAGCCGATTGCCATGCTGCCCTCCGACCAGGGCCGCAAGGCGGTCGAGGCCGAGCTTGAAAAGTGGGTGAAGTGAGCGGCCAGAAGCCCTTCTGGGAACTGCCCCTCGACCGCCTGACCCGCGATGAGTGGGAGGCCCTGTGCGACGGCTGCGGTCAATGCTGCCTGCACAAGGTCGAGGACGAGGACACCGGCGAGATCTACCACACCAATGTCGCCTGCAAGCTGCTCAACCTCAAGACCGCGCAGTGCAGCGACTATGCCAACCGCCGCAGCTTCGTGCCCGACTGCCTGAAGCTGACGCCCGAGAGCGCGGGTCGCTACGCATGGCTGCCGCCGAGCTGCGCCTACCGCCTGCGTGCCGACGGCGACCCGCTGCCCGAATGGCACTACCTCGTCAGCGGCAGCCGAGACACGGTGCACGAGGCGGGCATCTCGGTCGCGGGCAAGGTGATCTCGGAGACGGTGGCCGGGCCGCTCGAACAGCACATCGTCTGGCCCTACGGCGACGAGGATGGGGAGGAGTGGGAGGTCGAGGACGGCGGCGCGCCGTGGGACGTCCTGCCGGAGCAAAAGCGCTGAATGCGATGCTCGACTGGCTGAGGCGCGATCCGCGCGAAGAGCTGGTCGTCGAGGTCGGTGACCGCGCCCTTCCCGTGGTGGTCCGCCACCTCGACCGCGCCCGCCGGATGACCATGCGCCTTGCGCCCGACGGCAGCGAGGTGCGCATCTCCGTCCCGCGCTGGACCCGCACGGCCGAGGCGGTCGCCTTCGCCCGGAGCCGCCGCGACTGGCTGGCGAAGCAGCTCGCCGCCCTCCCCGCCGCCGCGCCGATGGCGGACGGAACCACGATCACCTTCCGGGGCGACGCCCTCGCCGTGGTCCACGACATCACCGCGCCGCGACGCCCGGTCGTCGACGACGGCGAACTGCGCCTCGGCGGCCCTGCCGATTCGCTTGCCCCGCGCGTCCTGCGCTGGCTGCAGACGGAGGCGAAGGACCTCCTCGCCGCCGACCTCGCCGAATATTGCGAGCGCGCCGCCCAGCCCTGCCCCGCCCTCGGCCTGTCGAGCGCGCAGCGGCGCTGGGGTTCCTGCGCGCATGACGGGACGATCCGGATCAATTGGCGGCTGATCATGGCGCCCGATCCGGTGCGCCGCTCGGTAGTCGCACACGAGGTTGCCCACCTCGTCCACTTCGATCACTCTCCCGCGTTCCATCATTTCCTCAAGACGATCTTCGAGGGGTCGATCCATGAGGCTAATCGGTGGCTCAAGGCGCATGGCCGGTCGCTCTATGTGCCGTTTGGGTAGCGTTGGGTGCCGTTAGGGCCTACATGGGTGCCATGTTGAAGCGCAGTGGAATCTGGAAAGACGCAAACCCGACCGGGATGGTCGCGGATTTCAAGCTGGTCTGGAAGCAGGCCGGACACAACCGCTGGCGCATCGCGGCGGTGTCGGCCGCCTGCACTTTCGGCGTTTTCTATCTGATGTTTACGCAGGAAGGCAGCGCCCCGCACCCGCCGCCGAAGGTCACCTGGATCTCCGTCCTCAAGGAACACCGCACCGACGCCGAGATCGAGGCGGAGAACCTCGCCAACCAGAAGGCCAAGGAAGCCTACGCCCGCGAAATAGCGCGCCGCGACAAGGACGTACGCGAACTCTACAAGGCGATCGGCCGCTATTCCGGCATGGACGTCGACAAGATCGCGCGCGAAGCCGACGCCGAGGAAGCCGCCAAGGCCAAGGCCGATCGCGAGCGGATCGAACAGAATCTGAAGGCAGGCGGCATCGCCAACCCCAAGCTGGCACCGGACGCCGCCCAGCAGTGAACGACAGGGGGGGCAGCGAAGACGCGCGCTGGCTCGCCGCCGCCGCGGCCCTCGCCGCGCGCGCCCGTCCGCTCAGCAGGCCGAATCCGGGCGTCGGCGCGATCATCGTGAAGGCCGGCCGCGTGATTGCGCGCGGCTGGACGCAAGCCGGCGGCCGCCCTCACGCCGAAGCCATGGCGCTCGCCGCCGCCGGAGAGGCCGCGCACGGGGGCACCATCTACGTCACCCTCGAACCCTGCGCCCACAAGTCCGAGCGCGGCCCGGCCTGCGCCGACCTCGTCTCGCAGTCCGGCCTCGCCCGCGTGGTGATCGGCTGCATGGACCCCGATCCGCGCACCTCGGGCGCCGGAATCGCCCGCATCCGCGCCGCCGGGATCGAGGCCGAATACCTGCAGTCCGCAGCCTGCGAGCAGAGCCTTTCCGGCTATCTAACCACCAAGCGCCTCGGTCGCCCCGAGGTGACGCTCAAGCTCGCGATGTCGCTCGACGGCTGTATCGCGCTGGCGAGCGGCGAGAGCCAGTGGATCACCGGGCCTGACGCGCGCGCCCACACCCACGCCATGCGCGCCCGCGCCGATGCGATTCTCGTCGGCGGCGGCACATTGCGGGCCGACACCCCCCGCCTCGACGTGCGCCTGCCGGGATTGGAGGACCGCAGCCCGCAGCGTTGGGTGCTGACACGCGGCTCCGCTCCCGAAGGCTGGCATGCGCTGCCCTCACCCGAGGCCATCGCCGGGATGGAAGGCGTCCTGCACCTCTTCGTCGAGGGCGGCGCCCATGCGGCCACAGCTTTCCTTGCGGCAGGGCTCGTCGACCGCCTGCTCATCTACCGCGCCCCGGTGCTGCTTGGCGGCAAGCCGGGCCTCGGCGATTTCGGCCTGCCCTCGCTGGCGCAAGCGCATGGCCGCTGGCGAATGGCGGCGCGACGGCAGCTTGGCAGCGACACGCTGGAAGTCTACGACGCGCGAAATTCTCACGAAGGCTAGCTCATGTTCACCGGAATCGTCACTGCCGTCGGCACCATCCGCGAAGCCCGCAAGACCGGCGACCTGCGCGCCGTCATCGCCTGCCCCTTTGATCCGGCGGGCATCGCCATGGGCGCCTCGATCGCCTGCTCGGGCGTGTGCCTGACCGTGGTGGACAAGGGCGGCGTGGCCGGTGACGCCTGGTTCGCGGTGGACATCTCGGCCGAATCCGTGGCCCGCACCGTCTCCGACCGCTGGCAGGAAGGCCGCCACCTGAACCTTGAGCCGGCACTGAAGCTGGGTGACGAACTGGGCGGTCACATCGTCACCGGCCACGTCGATGGCGTCGGCACCGTGGTCAGCATCGAGCCGGTCGGCGATTCGCGCCGCTTCGTCATCGCCGCGCCCAGGGAACTGGCCCCCTACCTCGCCCCCAAGGGTTCGATCACCGTCGATGGCATCTCCCTCACCGTCAACGAAGTGAGTGACGAACCGGACGGCACCTGCCACTTCGCCCTGAACATCATCCCCCACACGGCGGAAGTGACCACCATCGGCGCGATGCAAGCAGGGGACGGCGTAAATCTGGAGATCGACGTGCTGGCCCGCTATCTCCAGCGCATGCAGTCGCTGCGGAGCTGATCGGCCTGAAAGGCACGGCAGAGTCACCGCGTGTCGGTGACTCTGCGGGTTTCTCCCGATGATCCGGCGCCCTGCCACTAGGCTGGCGGCTACAGGATCATTTGGAGACAACGGCATGCATGGAGCCGCGCCGCAAGGCGGCTTGCTTCGGACCCGGACCAAGGCGCTCTACAGCTTTGGCAACGTCGGGAACCAGTTGTTCCGCGACGCGCCGATGATCCTCCTGCTTTACTACCTCACCAGCATCGTCGGCATTCCGCCAGCAATCGCGGGTGCGGCGATCTTCGTGCCCAAGGTCATCGTCGGCGCGCTCAGCGACTTCACCGTCGGCGTCGTTTCCGACCGCAATCTCCATCGCTTCGCGCGGCGAAACTGGCTGCTCGTCGGCGCGGTGCTGGCGCCCTTCGCGATGATCGCCACGTTCTTCGTGCCCAATGCCGCGATGAGCACGCAAGTCGGCTACGTCGTCGTCGCCTTCAGCTTCTACATGGTGACGTTCGCCAGTTTCTCGGTGCCGTTCCTCGCGCATTTCTCGGAAATCAGCAGCGATCCGCAGGAGCGTACGGTGCTGATGGCATGGAAACATGCCTGGACCGGCGCCGGGCTGCTGCTCGGCTCGGCGCTGGTGCCATGGCTCATCCACGAACTGGGTGCCGATCGCGGCGCCTACGTCACCGGCGCGGCTCTTCTGGGCGGGATCACCGCGATCAGCCTCGTCACCGCCTGGAACGCGGTGCGCAAGGTGCAGGTCGTCGCGCCTCTCGAGCGCGACCTGTCGCTGCGCGGCCTGCTGGCCACGCTGACCTTCCGCCCGTTCCGCGTCCTGTGCCTTTCCGCCGCCGCCATGACGGTGGCGGCAGGCACCTGCTCGGCGGCGATGGCGTTCTTCATCACCTACAACATGGGGCGGACCGACGCGCTGGTGCAGCTCGGCATCCTTGTCGCCATTGCGGGCTGCGTCGTCATGGCGGTCTCGCCGCTCTGGGTGGCGGCGGCGAAAGTGCTGGGCAAGCGCAACGCGTACCTCGTCGGCGCGCTGGGCCATGTGATCACGCTGATCGTCTGGTCCAATGCCGGCGCCGGGCCGATCTGGGTGACCTATGTGTGCTCGGGCTGCGTCGGGCTGTTCAACTCGGGCTGGGGCCTGATCGCGCTCTCGCTCCTCACCGACGCCATGGCGCAGGCCCGCGCGGAGACCGGGCGCGATACCGCCGGCTCGTTCGCCGCGATCTGGTCGATCATCGAGAAGGCCGGAATCGCGCTCGGCGGCACGCTGATCGCGAGTTCGATCCTGGCGATCGGCGGCTTCGATTCAGCCGCCGCCAAGCGCGGCATCGCCCAGAGCGCCGAGGCCATCGACGCGATCCGCTACGCCTTCGGAATCGTCCCGGCCGCGCTGATGTGCATTGCCGCGCTGATCATCTGGCGCTGCGTCCCCGCACGCGGAGGCGCAGCGCTGGCACACTAGAGCTGATGATATTGGATTGAACCATCCTTCGTCATTGCGAGCGCAGCGAAGCAATCCAGGGCGGGGTGATGCTGCCCTGGATTGCTTCGCTGCGCTCGCAATGACGATTCAGGTTAAATCATCGGGCTCTAGCTATCGTGCTGCGCCGCCGCCACGATCGCACGGTTGAGGCGGGTCTGGCGCAGGGCGGAGGGGTGCAGCACGCTGCGGTTCGGCAGCCCCCTCACCGCCAGAGCGAACTCGCGAACCTGCGTCGCGAAATAGTGCGTGATCCCGTCGTTGAAGAGCGCATCGTCATCCACCGGCGCCCGCTCGGGCATGACGACGGGCTCGTCGTCGATCCAGAGTTCATCGCCGTTCTCGACGCGCACGGTGGCGTTCTCGAAGTGCGCGACCTTGCGGTTCATCGTGCGCTTCTGGTTGTACGAAACGTGGATAGAGGCGAGCACGTCGTCAGGATAGCGCAGCAGGATCATCGCCTCGTCCTCTGCCGCCCAGTCGGGCTGGAAGCGCGCCGCCTCGACATGGATGCGCAGCGGATCGATCTCGCCGACGACGAGTTGCAGGAAATCGATCGCGTGCGGGGCGAACAGGGTAAGGACCAGCCCTTCCTCGCGCGTGCGGGTCGCCCACCAGGGTGCCTGCGGGCCGTCCCAGAACACGCACATCGAGATGCTGACCGCCCGCAGACGGCCGAACCCGGCGCGGCGGTCCTGCAGCGTACGCACCGCCTCGACATGGCGAAAGGTGTGCCCGGCGGCAAGGACCAGCCCGGTTTCGTCCGCCAGTGCAGCGATCCGCTCGGCATCGGCGACGGTTTCGGAGAACGGCTTCTCGACCAGCACGTTGCGCCCGGCGCGCAAGACCTGCTCCACCTGATCGGCGTGAAGCGCATTGGGCGTACACAGCACCACTGCTTCGACAGCATCCAGCGCCAGCGCCTCTTCCAGCGAGCAGCAGGCATGCTTAGCGCCATACTCGCCGGCGAATTCGGCAGCGCGAGCGGGATCGGGGTCGACCACCGCGACCAGCCGGGCATGCTCCGGGCTGCGGACGATCGCCTTGAGATGCAGCGGCGCGATCCGGCCGCAGCCGACGAGGGCGATCCCGATGGGTCGATCGATTGTCATGCAGGCTCCACGTAACGTCGGTCAGGAAAGACGTGACGAGGCCCATATCTTCACCCGCCGTCCATCACCGCCTGGGCGGTTGATCGACAGGCGGACGATACCCGGTCAGGCCAGCGGGCCTGCCGTGAAACTCTCGCGCGTGATTTCGAAGATGACGTGCTCGACCATCACGCCGCAGCGCTCGTAGCTGCGCGAACGGCCCTCGACCAGACGGCCGCCGATATTCGCCATCGCCTTGCGCGAGATGACGTTGTCCGCGCCCACCTGGAAGATGACACGCTCGAAATGCTGGAGTGCGTGCGCAAGCATCATGCGCTTGAATTCGGCGTTGTACCCGCCGCCCCAGTAGCGGCGTGCCAGGAACGTCCAGCCGATCTCGATTTCGCCGGGTTGCTCG
>Ga0308159_1001017_pt1 | contig 47366 bp, 47 predicted proteins | sample PhyCR1_FD_201040 | JGI IMG/M metagenome (GOLD analysis project Ga0308159, IMG submission 201040) | Phyllosphere microbial communities from UC Gill Tract Community Farm, Albany, California, United States - DLSLC.R1 | ecosystem: Host-associated > Plants > Phyllosphere > Unclassified | place: USA...
GTTTTGACTACATCAAGACCGACAAACGCTATCTGTCGTACTTTCGCGATGGCGAGTGGGACAAAGGCACCCTGACCGAAGATAACGTCCTGCACATCAGCGAAGGCTCGACGGCTCTTCACTATGGCCAGCAGTGCTTCGAAGGCATGAAGGCCTATCGTTGCAAGGACGGCTCGATCAACCTGTTCCGCCCGGACCAGAACGCCCTGCGCATGCAACGCAGCTGCGCACGTCTGCTGATGCCGACCGTGGACACCGAGCAGTTCATCGAAGCCTGTAAAGCCGTGGTTCGCGCCAACGAGCGTTTCATCCCGCCTTACGGCACCGGCGGCGCGCTGTACCTGCGCCCGTTCGTGATCGGCGTCGGTGACAACATCGGCGTGCGCACCGCGCCCGAGTTCATCTTCTCGATCTTCTGCATTCCGGTCGGCGCCTACTTCAAGGGCGGCCTGACTCCGCACAACTTCCAGATCTCCAGCTACGACCGCGCCGCCCCGCAAGGCACCGGCGCCGCCAAGGTCGGTGGCAACTACGCGGCCAGCCTGATGCCGGGCTCGAAAGCCAAGAAAGCCAACTTTGCCGACGCGATCTACCTCGATCCGATGACTCACACCAAAATCGAAGAGGTGGGCTCGGCCAACTTCTTCGGGATCACTCACGACAACAAGTTCGTCACCCCGAACTCGCCATCGGTCCTGCCAGGCATCACCCGCCTGTCGCTCATCGAATTGGCCAAATTGCGTCTGGGTCTGGAAGTGGTCGAAGGCGACGTGCTGATCGACAAACTGGCGGACTTCAAGGAAGCCGGTGCCTGCGGTACTGCTGCCGTGATCACGCCGATCGGCGGCATCAGCTACAACGATCATCTGCATGTGTTCCATAGCGAAACCGAGGTGGGTCCGGTGACCCAGCAGCTCTACAAGGAGCTGACTGGAGTGCAAACCGGCGACATCGAAGCGCCAGCGGGCTGGATCGTCAAGGTTTGAACTGACGGTTTTTGATGTTGAAAAGAAGCCCTCCATTGAGCGATTGATGGAGGGCTTTTCTGTTGGGGTACAGAAAATCAAAAAATCAAAAGATCGCGGCCTTCGGCAGCTCCTACACGGTCTCTGTAGGAGCTGCCGAAGGCTGCGATCTTTTGATCTTCTATTTCAAAGCAATCCGCTTTCCGGCTCGACTGGCAATCCCGCTCGCCTGCCCGTTCTGCTGTTTGCCCATCCGCGCTTGGGTAATCAATCCGGGAATCAACTCACCCTCCGGCAGGTTCTTCCAGAATCTCACCGGCAAGTGTCCTTGCATGACCCTGGGGTTCAACCGCGCCGGGTTGAAGATGTGGCTGTAGTAGGTCAACCACAAATCGCCATGCGGATCATCAACGTTCTGCGCCAGTTGCTGCCATTCAATCGGGCACTGACGCTCGTGAATCAATTGCTCGCCGTCGTAATAAACACCGTCGCGTGGCGTGGCGATCAACCAGCGATGCTGGCCCATACGCCCGATGAAGTGCTCGCTGGCGCTGTGCAGAATGTCATGCGCCGGTTCGTGCCACGCCACATATTGCGGGCCGGGCAGACCCTTCGGGCGCTCGATAAAGCGTACAAACGCATGCAGATGATGGGCTTCGCGGCTGACCTGTTTGATTCGACGCTGCAGTTCGCTGCCGAGTTTATCGCCGGCCATCATCGCCGTGCGGTCGCCATGGCTGACGCGCCACAGCACTTCATACAACAGGCTCCAGCGTTGCTCGCCGCGATAACGCGCCGCTTGTTCGAGGGTGTCGAGCAGCGCGCGCGGGATACGCGCCTGAAAGGGTCCCAGCCCAGCGGGCACGTGATCGTCACCGGCAAACAGATCCCCCACCCCTTCCACCGCCCAGCTCACCAGACTTGGATCGATTTCATGGCTGAGCAACCAGCGTGCTTGCTGGCGCCAGTTGTCGAACAGGTCATCGCAATCAAGACTGATCATCCCCACAACCCCATCTGCTGCGGCATCGGCCGGTCGCGCAATTGCTGATAGAGCATGTGGCTGGTGACTTCAGCCTGTTGCGGGTGGTAATCGCTGGTGATGATGAACGGCTTGGCCTTGGCCAGCACGCAGCGCATCCGCGCAACGTCTTCGTAACGGATGCGGCGCTGGCGACGCAGCTCGACCAGGCGCTCGGTAGTGCGCAAGCCGATGCCGGGAATGCGCGAGATCAATGCCGCGTCGGCACGATTCAGGTCCAAGGGGAACACTTCGCGGTTTTCCAGCGCCCACGCCAGTTTCGGATCGATATCAAGCGCCAGATTGCCCGGCCCCTTGAGCAATTCGTCTGCGCTGTAGCCGTAGCTGCGCAGGAGGAAATCGGCCTGATACAAACGATGCTCGCGCATCAGCGGCGGCGCGGCGAGTGGCACGCTTTTCGGGCTGTCGGGGATCGGGCTGAACGCCGAGTAATAGACCCGGCGCAGGCGGAAGTTGCCGTACAAGGATTGGGCGCTGTGCAGGATGGTGCTGTCATCGGTGTCATCGGCACCGACGATCAACTGCGTGCTTTGCCCGGCCGGGGCGAACTTCGCCGAGCGCGGCTCGTTCAACACGGTCTGCACACCGGTGTAGATGGTGTTCATCGCTTGCTTGATCGAGGTGATGTCCTTCTCCGGTGCGAGCGTTTGCAGGCTCGCATCGGTGGGCAATTCTATGTTGACGCTGAGGCGGTCGGCGTAACGCCCCGCTTCTTCGATCAAAGCAGGATCGGCTTCTGGAATGGTCTTGAGATGGATGTAGCCGCGAAACTCGTGCTCTTCACGCAGCAACTTCGCCACGCGCACCAGTTGCTCCATGGTGTAGTCCGCCGAGCGGATGATACCGGAGCTGAGAAACAGGCCGCTGACACAGTTGCGCCGGTAGAAATCCATGGTCAGCGTGACGACTTCTTCCGGGATGAACCGTGCACGCGGCACGTCGCTGGAACGGCGGTTGACGCAGTATTGGCAATCGTAAAGGCAGAAGTTGGTCAGCAGGATCTTCAACAACGACACACAGCGCCCGTCCGGCGTATAGCTGTGGCAAATGCCCATGCCGTCCGTCGATCCAAGCCCGCTCTTGCCTTCGGAGCTGCGCTTGGGCGCGCCACTGCTGGCGCAGGAGGCGTCGTACTTGGCGGCGTCGGCGAGGATGCTGAGCTTGTCGATGATTTGCATGGCGCGGGCCCTTTACTGTGTGCATATACAGTATAGGCTCGCCCGCTGCGAAACAAGTTGATGGATGACCCCTCGTCGGCTGCTGATTCGAAGTGGTCACCGCGAAAACTGTGGGAGCGAGCTTCCCTCCAAGGGCGAGCTGATCACCGCACACCGGCTATCAAACTGCCCACTGCAATATCAGCCAGCAATTCGCCCCGCTGATCAGCACAAACAGCCCCCAGGCCAGCACCCGGGTCGGCCAGCGATTGACGAACGGCCCCATCAATTGCCGGTCATTGGTCATGCGGATCAACGGGTACAAGGCGAACGGCAGTTGCAGGCTGAGCACGACCTGGCTCAACACCAGCAACTTGCCGATCGCGCCGTCACCGAGCAGCCAGACGCCGATGAACGCCGGAATCAGCGCCAGCCCGCGAGTGATCAAACGCCGCTGCCAGCACGGGATCCGCAGATTCAGATAGCCCTCCATGATCACCTGCCCGGCGATAGTCCCGGTGAAGGTCGAACTTTGCCCCGACGCGAGCAGCGCCACGCCGAACAACACACTGGCCAGCGCACCGCCCACCAGCGGGTCGAGCAGGTGATAGGCGTCCTGAATGTCGACCACATCGGTGTGCCCGGACTGGTGGAACGCTGCCGCTGCGAGAATCAGAATTGCCGCGTTGACCAGCAGCGCCAGGGCCAGCGCCCCGATCGTATCGATGCGCGCCAGCTTCACTGCGTCCTGCTTGCTCGCCAAGTCCTTGCCGATCATCCGCGTCTGCACGATCGAGGTGTGCAGATAAAGGTTATGCGGCATCACCGTGGCGCCGAGGATGCCAATCGCCAGATACAACGGCGCAGCATCGCCAATGGCCGACAGCGAAGGTTTGAAGCCCTGCGCCACGTCCGGCCAGTACGGCTTGATCAACAATAACTCGACGAAGAAACACACACCGATGGTCGCGACCAGCACCAGCATGATCGCTTCCAGGCGGCGGAAGCCACGGTTTTGCAGGGCCAATACGAGGAGAGTGTCGAACGCCGTCAAGGCGATGCCGAACGTCAGCGAACACCCGAGCAGCAAGTGAAACGCCAATGCACAGCCAAGCACTTCGGCGAGGTCGGTGGCGATGATCGAAATTTCCGCCAGCCCCCATTGCAGGCGTGCGGTCGGCGTGCTGTAGCGCTCGCGGGACAATTGCGCCAGATCGCGACCGGTGGCAATGCCCAGCCGCGAGCACAGGCATTGCACCACCATGCCGGCCAGACTCGCCAGCAACACCACGAACAACAGGCTGTAGCCAAAACGCGAACCGGCCTCGATCGCAGTGGCCCAGTTGCCCGGATCCATGTAGCCGATCGACACCAGCAAACCGGGACCGGCAAAACGCAGCACGCGTTTGAAGAACGACGCAGTCGGATCGACCGCGACACTGCCGGCCACTTCCGGCGGGCAAAACGGCGCGGTGGCGATTTTGGGCAAACTGAATTTCACGCACACATCCAGAAACAAAAACGGGAACCCGGCAGCTTAGACGTTTCGCCAGAAGCCTTGAAGCAAAGATCGCAGCCTGCAGCAGCTCCTGCATTTGGAACGCGATCTGCTGATCTTATTGACTCGCCCCCAACAACTGCTCGCGCAACTCGGGGCTGCGTGTACGCGGATCCAGCCAGATATCGAAAAACGCCTTGGCAAATTGCGGGTCTTCTATCTCGTGCTGCAGCTTCTGGCCGACAAAAAACCGCGCACCCTGCCCCGGCAGATACACGCCGGTGATTCGCGTACCGGCCTGCACGTCGATAAACGACTGCTGCATCTGCACCTGCCAATTGGCCAGTTGTTCCGGGCTGACGCTGGGGCCGGCCAGGCGCTTGATCTCGTCGACGCTGGTGCTGACCAGATCGTCGCGCGAGATCGCGCGGCGATAGATCAGCTCCAGCGCAAAAGGCTGGCCGTCCGCGAGAGGTCGTGCGGCACTCCACAAACGAGCGCTGTAAACATCGAAGCCGAACACGCTGAAATCGCCGCTGCCGATGATTTGCGCACCGGGCACGGCGTCTTGCCAATTGGCCCATGTTGGCGTGAGCAACAGCGCCCACAAGCCGATGCCACAGCAGCCACGGACAAGTTTGGATGTTCTGCTCATCGCCGTATCCTCTGCGCCACGCTCTGAATGTTCGAAGCATAGCCGGATTCATGCTTGAAATTTTGTATACAAACTTTGCACACATAGGCAGCAATCTCCCAAGCGCAGTGCTAACGTACCCACCCTGACCCAACGGAGAGACCCGCGTGCTGATCCTCAAACTGCTGCTGATTCCCGGTTTTCTCCTGCTGATTTCTCTGGCGGGCAAACGTTGGGGCCCGAGCGTGGCCGGGTGGCTGTCAGGATTGCCGGTAGTGGTCGGGCCTATTCTGTTCTTTCTCGCGGTCGAACAAGGCCCGCAGTTTGCCGCGCAATCTGCGGTGGCGGCGCTGTCAGCAATGTTCGCGATGATCGCCTTCTGCGTCACCTATGCGCAGGTCGCGCAACGCGCCGATTGGCCGTGGGCACTGACGGTTTCGCTGGCGGTTTGGGGCGTGCTGGCAGCGGTGTTGTCGGTGATCCCGGCATCCTTGCCGTTTTCGGTAATTGCCGCGGCGGTGGCGCTGCTTGCATCGCCGTACCTGTTTCCCGAGGTGCAGCCGGCGTTGAACGGGCGAGCGCCGAAGTCGGACAAACTGATTTGGCGGATGATTGCCGGCGCTGCGCTGACACTGGTGGTGACGATGCTCGCCAGCACCGTCGGGGAGCGCTGGAGCGGCCTGCTCGCGGTGTTCCCCGTACTTGGCAGCGTCATGGCGGTGTTTTCGCAACAAACGCGAGGCCCGGCGTTTACCGCTGCGTTACTGCGCGCAACGGCGACCGGCATGTATTCGTTCTCAGCGTTCTGCCTGGTGTCAGCCTTGACGCTGCCGAGCATGGGCCTGAGCGGCTTCGTGGTAGGCGTAGCGGTGTCGGTAGCGATGCTCGGCGTGACCCGGCGTCTGCTGGCGCGGCCAGCGGCGAAGGCGCAAGCGCAATAAACGCCCGGGCGAATCGCGCTGGAACGCCCGGTACGCTCCGTGGGATGATCGCCCGCCTCGCGCGACTCATTCCCGGAGATTCAGATGTCATTGTTGAGCAAAAAAGCCGTCATCCTGATGTTGGCGGCCGTCGCCGGTTTTGCCGCGATCAACGCGCACGCCGCCAAGGAAAAAGTCAAAACCGAGAAGGTCTCGCTGCTCGACGGCAAGTTTGCCTTCGTCCTGCCCAAAGGCTTCGTTGCCGACCCGCTGCCCGCCAGCCCAAGCGGCGCCAAGGGCACGATGTACACCAACCAGGCCACCAGGACCGTGGTCATCGCCGCCGAAAACCAGATCCCCGAAGGACAGAACGTCAAGGACAACGACGGTGAGTTTCTTGACGCCAGCGTGTCGAGTTTCATCGACGATCAGCGCAAGGCCCTGCCGGACTTCAACAAGCTCAGCGAAAAAAGCCTGACCCAGAAAGGCACCGGCCTGGGTTTGCGTCAGGTTGACAGTACGGCCACTCAGGGTGGTGGCCAGACGCTCAACACCACATTGCTGGCCGGCTCCGGGACGAAGATGGCGCTGGTGCAGGTGATCTCCCGCGCCAGCGACAAGAAGGCTCACGATGCTCTGGTCAAAGCCATCGTCAAGGATTGAGCCGCTGCAGCCAGCCATTCAGATCGCGCAGTTCGGCCGCGCTGATGCTGTGGCCGACGCCCGGATAAGCATGAAACTCGGGTTTGTAATCGAGCTTTTGCAATAGCGCATTGGCCTCGGTTCCGTGACGGTAAGGCACCGGATCATCGGCGGTGCCGTGGCCGATAAAAATGCTCAGCGGCAACGGCGCTTGCCCGGGCTTGAGTTCGGCCTTGAGCACCGGCAACAAGCGCCCGCTCAACGCAGCGAATCCGCCCACGGCTGCTGGCGCGCGCAGGCCCACTTCGTAGCTCATCATCGCGCCCTGGCTGAAGCCGATCAGGTACACCTTGTCCGGCGCGGCGTGATATTTCTTCGCCGCCTGGGCGATAAAGTCCCGCAGCTTCTGGCCGCTGACCTTCAGATCATCAGTCTCGCCGTTGTAGGCACCTTCGCCTTTCTTGCGAAACCACTGGTAACGTCCTTCACCCAACGTCATCGGCGCGCGCACCGACAGGTAGTTGTACTGCGCCGGCAGCTGAAATTTCATGCCGATGAGATCGGCCTCGTTACTGCCGTAGCCGTGCATGAAAATCACCAGCGGACGTGGTTCTGCGTCGGCGTGGACCTGTTCGAGGTATTTGAGCGGCAGGTCGGATTGCACGATGGTTTGTGCGTGGACGGCGGTGGATGCGAGCAGCGTTAGTAGGGTGAATATTTTCAGCATTGCAGCGTTCCTTCACAGAGTGTCGGGTTCGCCGGGGAGCCTAACATCCTTGGAAGAGGATCCAAATTTGTGAAGTGGCTGATGGCCCGTTCGTGAGCAAGCTCGCTCCCACAGGTAAAATGCGTTTGTCTGTGGGAGCGAGCTTGCTCGCGAAGAGGCCGGCACATTCACCGCGCCTGTCAGTCGTTGGTCAGCTTGCCGGTACGAAACGGCACCCTACCCGCCACTTTTGCCTGCCAGATTCCCGGTTCGGTATAACGCCCGCGATCAATCGCAAACAGCACCCCGCTGGTGCCGGCGCGCACGGTGGTCACCCGATCTTGCAGCGGATCGACCACCTCGAACAACGCATCACCCTGCTCTACCCACTCGCCGGCATTGCGCAGGAAACTGACCACGCCGTGGTGCGGGGCGAACAGGTATTCGGTGGCTTCGAACGGCAGGCCCTCACAGCATTCGCTCGGCGCGGTCGGCCACTCACCACTGATGAACCCCTGCTCGGCGAGAAAGCCCAGAATCGCTTCACAGTTGGCCTGAGCCTGATCGACGCGAGTGTCTCCCATGCTGCCCAATTCCAGCGTCGTCGCCAGATTCGCCGCCGGAATCACCGCGTGCGGGAATGCCTTGGCCAGACGCAACCACGGCGTCGAGCACGACTCATCGAACGAGCTGCCGCCGGAATCCTCGCAGAGCAATGCGACGCCGGCCTTCAGCCGCGCCGCCAGCGATTGCCACTGCGGCCAGTGTTGCGGCAGTGCGTAGAGATGAATCGCCGCATCGAAGTCGCAATGCAGATCAAGGGTGATGTCGGCGTCGCAGGCGTGGCGCAGCAACAAGCGGTGCAAAGCTTGCAGTTGCGAGGCCGGCGCCGGCAATTCATCGAAGACCTGAGCCATGGCCTGGCGAATCAGCGCGACGTTGGCCTCGGCATCCGCGCCCAGGCGTTCGCCAACCAGCGACGCTACCGGCGCGCTGAGCTCGACGAATGCGCGATTGAAATTCTTGCCGCTGCCCAATTCGAAGCGGCCCATGTGATTGCCTTGCAGATGCTGATCCAGGCCAATCGGATTGGCCACCGGCACCAGTTCGATAACGCCCTGCAAACGGCCCTGCTGTTCCAGTTCGTTCAGGCGCAGCTTGAGTTCCCACGCGGTGCGCATGCCCGGCAGTTCATCGGCGTGCAGGCTGGCCTGGATATATACCTTGCGGCTGCCGGCGCCGTAGCGGAACACGCTGAGGGAGCGCTCACTGCCCAAATGGCTCCAGGGCAGAACGTGGTCGATGCGTTGCATGGTTAACTCCTCATATCTGCATCACACAGATCCCTGTGGAAGCCGGCTTGCTCGCGAATGCAATGTTTCAGTCATTAAAGATGTTGAATGTCCAACCGCATTCGCGAGCAAGCCCGCTCCCACAATGGATCTCTATCAGTAGAAAGAAAGCATAAAAAAAGTGGCCACCGCGCAAACGGGGCCACTTATTCTCACGGCGTATTAATGGCCGTATACGTCAAAGTCGAAGTACTTGTCCTGGACTTTCTTGTACTCGCCATTGGCGCGGATTTCAGTGATGGCTTTGTTGAATTGCTCAGCCAGTGCGGTATCGCCCTTGCGCACGGCAATACCAGCGCCGCCGCCGAAGTACTTGGCGTCTTCGTACGTCGGGCCGACGAATTCGAAGCCTTTGCCGGCGTCGGTTTTCAGGAAACCGTCGCTGAGGTTGACCGAGTCGGCCAGCATCGCGTCGATACGCCCGGACACCATGTCGAGGTTGGCTTCCTGCTGCGAGCCGTAGCGCACCAGTTCGATTCCGGCCGGAACCAGCACTTCGGTCGCGTAACGGTCGTGAGTACTGGCGCGCAGCACGCCGACTTTCTTGCCCTTGAGTTCAGTCAGCGGGTCTTTGACGCCCGAGCCTTGCTTCATCACGAAGCGTGCCGGGGTGTGGTAGTACTTGATGGTGAAATCGACGTTTTTCTTGCGGTCGTCGGTGATGGTCATCGACGACAGGATCGCGTCGATCTTCTTCACTTTCAGTGCCGGGATCAGACCATCGAACTCTTGCTCGACCCACGTGCATTTAACTTTCATCTGCGCACACAGTGCATCGCCGATGTCCACGTCAAAACCAGTGAGTTTGCCGTCAGGGGTTTTCATCGAGAATGGCGGGTACCCGGCTTCGATACCGATGCGGATCGGCTTGGCGTCTTCAGCCACAGCGGTCAGGGACAACATCGACAGTGCCAGGGCACCGAACATCACTAGCTTTTTCATTTATTACTCCCGTGCGGAGGCTTTTATTGGCAGCTTTCGAGTCAGCATTCGGTCATGGCGTTCTAACGGCAAAAACCGAAGTGGCCGGCAGTCTATGGCGACGCGCACGGGGGCAATTGTTTTTAAGCGACAAATACTTACAGAACATCGGCGCACGCATTGACGAGCGTCAACGCGTGCGCCGTGGTGGTGCGAAGGCTGCAGGACAAGACTGTTTTCAGAGCAAGAAACGCCGATCCTCCTACAGAAACGTCAGCATTCGCAGGCGATAGGTGTGTTGGCGACTGTCACCGCGCTCAGCTTGAAGCCCTCATCCAGCCATCCGGTAACGCCGCCGATCATTTCCTTGACCGGGTAACCCAGCGCCGCCAGCTTCACCGCCGCCTTGTTCGCACCGTTGCAATGCGGCCCGGCGCAATAGACCACGAACACGGTGTTTTTCGGATAATCGGCCAAGAGTTCCGCCGTGAGCAAGCGTGTCGGGATGTTGATCGCACCGGGCACATGGCCGCGTTCGAACGCCAATGGGCCGCGCACGTCCACCAGAACAAAGTCTACCTCCCCGGCCTCGTGGCTGCTGAACACGTCGGAGCAATCAGTTTCGAAGGTCAGACGATTGCTGAAATGCATCAGCGCAATCGCCGAGGGGGCGGCAGGGATTTCGCTAACCAGGCTGGTCATGCAGTGTTGCTCCTTTGTCTGTGGGGTATGAACAGACTTTATCGAGCCGGCGCTTGTCGCTACAGTGGCGCGCAAGACACCGACCGGGAGTTTTCCGCCAAATGCTCACTCAGCCCAATCTCGTCGCCATTCTCGCCTACGATGGCCTCTGCACGTTCGAGTTCGGCATTGCCGTGGAGATCTTTGGCCTGGCCCGACCGGAGTTCGATTTCCCTTGGTACGAGCATGCGATTGCCGCAGTCGATCAAGGCCCGATGCGCGCCATGGGCGGGATTCAAGTATTAGCCGATGGCGGTGTGGAACTGCTCAGCGAAGCGCGCACCATCGTCATTCCCGGCTGGCGCGATCGCAACGCCCAAGTACCGCCAGCGCTGATCGACGCGTTGCGTCAGGCCCATGCCCGAGGCGCGCGGTTGCTGTCGATCTGCTCGGGCGTATTCGTCCTCGCTGCCAGCGGCTTGCTCGACGGTCACCGGGCCACCACCCACTGGCGCTACACCAGCGAACTGGCGCAACGCTTCCCGGCCATCGAGGTCGATCCGGACGTGCTCTACGTCGACGCCGGTCAACTGATCACCTCCGCCGGAAGCGCCGCCGGCATCGACGCCTGCCTGCATCTGGTAACCCGCGACTTCGGCACGCAGGTTGCCAACGCCGTCGCGCGGCGCCTGGTCATGTCGCCGCAACGCACCGGCGGCCAGGCCCAATTCATCCCAACGCCGGTCAGCCCGACCCCACGCAGCGACCTGTCGCGCGTCATGCAATGGGCCCGCGAACGCCTGCACGAACCACTGGAAGTCCGCGATCTGGCCAGTGAAGCGGCGATGAGCGAGCGCACCTTTTTGCGGCGCTTCGCCGAAGCCAGCGGGCAAACGCCCAAGGCGTGGCTGCAACATGAACGCCTGGCGCGGGCGCGAGAATTGCTCGAAAGCACTCACCAACACACCGAGCAGATCGCCCAGCGCTGCGGCTATCGCTCGGTGGAGAGTTTTCGAGCGGCGTTCCGCAGTGTGGTGGGCGTGCCGCCGTCGGTTTATCGGGAGCGGTTTGGGCGGTAGGGTAAGGCGATTTGTTGACCTCTCTGGCCATGGATTTGATCTTTTTGCAGTCCTGACAACCGCAACACTTTCAGACGCGTCCTACATCCATCACTCCTTCGTAGCTTTAGCGTTCGCTTCGTTTTTAAACAGCGGACAAGGACGCTCATGGCTCGCAAGAAAGACATCCCCCGGGTCCAGAACCCGCCAGAGGAAGACGGACACCACATCACCAGCCGCTACATGACTGCCAGCGAACTTGCTGCGCGCGAGGCCGCGCATGCCGCTTATGAAGACATGCTGGCGCGGCAGCAGGCTCACGAACATCGTCTTGGCAACCAGGTCATACCGCTACAGCAAAATATAAGCGGCTGTGTGTTTGTGAAAAGTTGCAAGCTGCCGAACGGCGTCATCAATGATGCCAATCCATCCGGATTTATACCGGTCGGGAAAATTTCGGATTATGGAACGCTGTCCTTGCTAGCGGGGCGTGAACGCGACTCGGCCGGGAATATCGCACTCAAGACAATTGGCGCGACCAGTTTGCAAGCGTCGATCGGAGCTTTTGCTCTCGGCAGCTCTGGCAGTCTGAGCACCAGCACTGCCGCCGCAAGTACCACAAGCCTGGCCGCCGGCGGTGTCGTCGCAGGCGGGTTGCTCGGGTTGGTTGCGCTGCTGTGGCCATCGAGTCTCGCCGATAGTGCTCTCTACACAGAAGAGCAACTACAGTCGCTCGAGACAGCCCGGACTCGGGTTCGATTGCATGTAGAACAGCAGCCCGATGGGACGTTGAAAGGATACGGATACAACACTCAAACGCGCAGCGATTGGGAAATGATTCCTGTCGTCCAGTTCGTCAAGCAAGGCGCCTCGTACGTCGCAGATTTTGGCAATGGGTCGACCCTATTCTGGACTGCTTCTATTGACTCATCACACGGATCGGGAATTCCGCCGCTGGAAGGTGCGCCCCCGGTTCCACACATCTGGGTATATCCGCCGACCGAGCAGGCGGACAAAATCATTGTCAATCCGGTTTACCCGCCTGAATACCAAGACTTTATTCTGGTCTTTCCGGCTGACTCGGGAATAAAGCCCCTTTACATTGCCTTGGCGCTTGAGCTCGACGCTGCCAGTTACCATGGAAAAAAAGACACTCCCCACAAGAGCAGAGCCCCTTCGAATGGGCAGAAGGCTTTGGAGAGTTCGGTTCAGGTAAAGCCTAGATCTGCGCGCAGGATTGGAGTCGATCCCGATGCCAATAAGTTGGTCGTTTTCGATCGCACGGTTGGCGAGGTCTATCACGGACGCGCAAGGCCATGGGATAAGCTTCATCAAGACATGAAAAACGCACTGATCAAAGCCAGGAAAGTAGACAGCAAGGGCAATATTCTGGGAGCAAGAAAGTGAGCCTCACCTACCAAGACCCGTCAATAGATCATGATGAATCCGTACGGTTACTGACCAGCGGCGCTCAGGAGGATGTCATTTGCGCACTGATCTCCATTGGCTTGAATGAACCCGATGGCAGTTGGGCAGAGGAAATCTGCGCCAAGTACCTCTCCAGCGAAACCGAAGCGATCGCTGCCTCTGCCATCACCGCCCTAGGCCATATCGCTCGTCGACATGGAAGGCTGGATACCGAAACCGTTTTGCCGGCGCTCGAAAACTTAAGGGGTCGGATGCCCTCGCTGCTGGGCATCATTGAGGACACGATTGACGATATAGAGATGTTCACCTGAGCATCCGAAGTTGAAAGCGTTTGGATGAGGGTTGCTTCGTCCAGACGCACGTTCCTCAGACCTCAATCCTCGCGCGTCAAAACCTCCAACAACTCAATTTCAAACACCAGATTCGAATTCGGCGGGATCTTGCCCATGGTCCGCTCGCCGTACCCCAGACGCGCCGGCACCAGCAATTTGCGTTTGCCGCCGACCTGCATGCCCATCAGGCCCTGGTCCCAGCCTTTGATCACGCGGCCAGTGCCGATCACGCACTGAAACGGTTTGCCCCGGCTCCAGGACGAGTCGAATTCCGTGCCGTCTTCCAGCCAGCCAGTGTATTGGGTGGTGATCAGCGCGCCTTTGACTGCGGCTTTGCCGTCGCCGGGTTGCAGGTCGATGATTTGCAGTTCGTCGGTCATGTCGTAGGCTCTGTCGAGGTGTTCGCGGACGGCGTTTTTCGCAGAATCCGTCCACGATGGCAATCCATGGAACCGAAAACACGCGTTGCCGCTCACATGTGTATCGACATCGTATGACGACAAGGATGCTTTGATGACCGACTCCCGATTGCTGCGCAGTTTCATCCCGCCCTACATCCTCAACCGCATCATCGCCCACGGCTCGGAGCCGCAGCGCAGTGCCGCGATGCAGACACTCAATCATGTGCGCAGCCTGTTGCCCAACCCCGGCCGCCCTTCGCAGCCGCCGGCGCGGGCGATTCTGCCGGAGGCGACCAAGCCTGGCCTCGCCCGGCGCAGTGTGCATGATGCACAGAACAAAATGCTTCTGCCCGGTATGCCGGTGCGCCTCGAGGGCCAGCCATCTTCGGGGGACCCGGCGGTCGATGAGGCCTACGACGCGCTGGGCGCCAGCTATGATTTCTTCTGGAAAGTGCTCGGGCGTGACTCGATCGACAATCAGGGATTTGCCCTGATCGGCAGCGTGCATTATGGCCAGGGTTATGAGAACGCATTCTGGAACGGCGCGCAGATGGTCTTCGGTGACGGTGATGGCGAGATTTTCCAGCGCTTCACCCGCTCGCTCGATGTCATCGGCCATGAACTGGCCCACGGTGTCACCGAGAGCGAGGCCGGGCTGATTTATGCCAATCAGTCCGGCGCGCTGAACGAGTCGCTGTCGGATGTCTTCGGCATCTTGACCAAGCAGTACACCCTCGGGCAAACCGCCGAGCAGGCCGACTGGTTGATCGGCGCCGACCTGCTGATGCCGAAGATTCAGGGCAAGGGCCTGCGCTCGATGTCGCACCCCGGCACAGCGTATGACGACCCGTTGCTGGGCAAGGATCCGCAACCCGACCATATGCGCAAGTTCGTCCTCACCAGCGAAGACAATGGCGGTGTGCACATCAATTCCGGCATTCCCAACCGCGCGTTTTACCTGGCAGCCCGAGCGTTTGGCGGCTTCGCGTGGGAAAAGGCCGGACGAATCTGGTACGACACGCTGTGCGACAACCGCTTGAGCCAGGAGGCAGCGTTCGACGCGTTCGCAAAACTGACCGTCGACCACGCCGGCCAGCGCTTTGGCGCCGAAGCAGCCGACACCGTGCAGCAAGCCTGGGCGCAAGTCGGTATCGAATAATCCGAGGAGTCCGCATGAAAACGCTACCCGAACTGGATAAAGATTCTGTTTTGCGCGTATCTCGCCAGGGTGGCGTTGCAGCGATTCACAGCCTGAGCCGCCCTCGGGAAATCGAATTCGCGCAATGCGATATCAATCAGCGCTCAAGGATCTGCTCGGTGCTCGAAGGTTGCCTGCCACTGGACAGCAGCGAATCGGGCCGTGGGGATCAGCGCTTCTATCAAATTGAAGTGCGCTATCAGTCAGGGGAAATGGTGCTGAAGGTGCCAGAGGACCGGGCGCCTGGGGAGCTGGTGAATCTGTGGGACAAGGGGGAGCTCGTATAGAAGCTCCCCGCTGTGTCAGCTATTTCTCAACCGGCTGCATCTCGACAATCGTGCCGTTGGTGATCATCACCATCACGTATTTGTCGTTGATCTGCACCCACTGCGCCTGTTCGATCGGTGCTTTCAGACCTTTGGCTTTCCAGTTTTTCAGCGCCTTGTCTTCGCGCTGATACATTTCCGGTGCGCGGTCGTTGACCTTCAGTTGGCGGTCGCTGGTCGGCGATTGGACTGAGGGGTCGCTGGAGGTTTGCGCCGCTTGAACAATGGGCGTGATCCCGGCAATGCCCGCAACGAGGGCCAGGCTGGCGATTAGGGTTTTGCTGTTCATCGGTGAACCTCTTTCAGATGAGTAGTACCTGAACTCCGACTGCGCGGCGCGGGAAACATTCCTTGTTTTTCTCGCGGGGCAGGCGGACAGCTTGACGCTGCCGACCTGGCCTGCGGCAAAAGGTGGCCTGCTGCCACACGACCCCTGTATTGCGCTAAGATGCCGCGCCCCTTTCAACCGTGTGAATAAGGACATCACCGTGAACACCACTCTCATCATCCTTTTGGTCGTCGCCGGCCTCCTCGCCCTTTACGCCATCCAGCTCTTCAATCGGCTCGTTGCCCGCCGCAATCAGATCAGCAATGCTTTTGCGCAACTCGAGGTACAGCTCAAGCGTCGCTACGACCTGATCCCCAACCTGGTGGCAACTGCCAAAGGCTACATGGCCCACGAGCGCGAGACGCTGGAAGCGGTAATTGCCGCGCGCAACAACGCGGTTGCAGGCCTGCAGGCAGCTCAGGCGCAGCCGGGCAATGCGCAGAACATCGTCCAGCTCGGGCAGGCGGACACCGCGCTCAGCAATGCGATGGGCCGTTTGAACGTGACGGTCGAAGCCTATCCGGATCTCAAGGCTTCGCAGAACATGCAGCAATTGAGCGAGGAGCTGAGCAGCACCGAGAATAAGGTCAGTTTTGCTCGCCAGGCTTACAACGATGCGGTGATGACCTACAACACCCTCAAGCAGAGTTTTCCGGCTGCGCTGTTCGCGCCGCTTTTCGGCCATGCTGCCGATGCCTCGGTGCTGACGTTCGCCGACAGCGCCGCGATTCAGCAAGCACCACAGGTTTCGTTCTGACCCCAGCCAACGGATGGCACCATGAATTTTTTCCAACAACAGCGCCAGGCCAAGCGTCGCACCCTGCTGCTTATCGTTTTGATGGGATTGGCCGTCCTGAGTCTGATAGCCGTTTCCTGCGTGCTGATGACCATTCCTGTGGAGGATGGCGACGGCAATGTTCTCTTCGATCTGGAGATGAGCTGGGAGCTGATCGGATATGTGTCAGCGGTGGTGATCAGCGTCGTGCTGCTGGGCAGCACAGCGAAACATTCCGAGCTGTCGGCCGGCGGCAAAGTCATTGCCCGTGGCCTCAATGGCCGGCTGATCAACCATAACGCGCAAACCCTGGAAGAGCAGCGCCTGCTCAACGTTGTGGAAGAGATGGCGATCGCCTCAGGCACGGCCGTTCCCCCCGTGTATCTGTTGCCGGAGCTCGGCATCAACGCTTTCGCCGCCGGAATGACACCGCAAAACGCGGTGATCGGCGTGACTCAGGGCGCGATCAACCTGCTGACGCGCGAGGAGTTGCAAGGCGTCATTGCCCATGAGTTCAGCCACATCTACAACGGCGACATGCGCCTCAACACCCGGTTGATCGCAATCGTCCACGGCATCCTCGTGCTCGGGCTGACTGGAAGTTACATCCTGCGTGGCACCGACGCGGTGGGCAAAGAAGCCGCGCGCCGCAACAAATTTGTCGCATTCAGCGCGCTGGTCGGTTTTGTCCTGTGCGTTGCAGGATTCGCCGGGTCGTATTTCGGCAACCTGATCAAGGCAGCGATCGGGCGGCAGCGCGAGTTCCTCGCTGATGCGACGGCTGTGCAATACACGCGCAACCCACAAAGCATCGCCGGTGCCCTGAAGAAAATCGGCGGCTATGAATTGGGCGCAACACTCAATGCCGCGCGTGCTGCCGAATTCAGCCATTTGTATTTCGGTTCGGGCACGTCTTCGTTCGACCTGATGGCCTCGCATCCGGATTTAAGCGAGCGGATACGCCGGGTTGATGCGCAATGGGATGGCAACTTCGTGAAAATCGCCGCGCCTGCGGTGGAACTGCAGGCCAAACCCGACCTGCCGATATCGGATGCATTTGGCGGTGTTCCGGCTGCCGCCATGGCGGCGCTGTACGACCTGAGTGCGGCACAGGCGTCCGTTGCGGCGATCGGCGCGCCGCAGGCAGAGCATTTGATTGAGGCGCGCCGTGTGCTCGGCGATATTCCGCAGGTTCTCAGAGAGGCTGCGCGCAGCGTCGACGGCGCCCAAGCGATCGTCTACGGGTTGTTGTTGTCACGCTCGGCGCCTGTACTGGGCATGCAGCTCGATACACTGAGAGGGAGCGTCGACGATGCGGTATTCGAGCAACTGGAGCTGCTGCAAAATCCGCTGTTATCGCTGCAGCCCGGGCTGCGTTTGCCGTTGCTCGATCTGGCAACGCCGAGCCTGCAACAGCTCGGCAAAAGTTTCGCCAGAGTCGATGCCAACCTGATCGCGCTGATTGAAGCCGACAACGAAACCGAACTGCTTGAATGGACGCTGTTGCGCATCGTCGAGCGCAATGTGCTGGGCGCGGCACCGGTGCAGTTCAAGTTTGGCCTGTTCCAGTGCGCCGAAGAATTGTTGGCGCTGCTGAGCGCGCTGGCCCGTGCCGGACAAAACGATCAAGCGGCGGCCGCACAGGCATTGCAATCCGCCTGGCAGGGGCTTGCCTTCGAACAGCCGCAAGAGATACGCAAGGATCTCGAAGAGCTGATCGGCCTGGAAACCGCGCTCAATCGTCTGCGCCATCTCATGCCGGAAGAGCGCCCCGCCCTGCTCGATGCGATGACTCGCTGCGTAATGCACGACGGCGTGATCACCGTGGCCGAGGCGGAGCTGTTCCGGGCGGTTGCCGACCTGCTCGATTGTCCGCTGCCGCCGTTTTTGAGTATCCCGGTGCAGGTTGATAACGGCGCAACTGAGGTTGCTCGCGAACAGGGTGCCGTGGCGGCTACGGCTTAGACCGACTGGTAATCCGACAGCACTGGCGCCTGACACACAGCTATCGTGAGCAGGCGCGCTCCCACAAAGGCGCCAAGCACTGACGCCATTGATCCGCCCGACGCATCAATCCATGCCAATAATGCAATTAACAGATTGTTACATCTGCGCCACCATCCACCTCAATAAAAACCGTGCGCCGCTTCGGCGTAGCGCACGTCATAAAAGCGGTGGAGTACTTTTCTATGACAGCCTCAATCCCTACCAACGGCTCGCGGGCCGGTGCCATCTTCCGGGTGACCTCGGGCAACTTCCTCGAACAGTTCGACTTCTTTCTGTTCGGCTTCTACGCCACACAGATCGCGGCGGTGTTCTTCCCGGCGAGCAGCGAGTTCGCCTCATTGATGATGACTTTCGCCGTATTTGGCGCAGGCTTCCTGATGCGCCCGTTGGGTGCCATCGTGCTCGGTGCCTACATCGATGATGTCGGCCGTCGCAAAGGTCTGATCGTCACCCTGTCGATCATGGCCAGCGGCACGATATTGATTGTGCTCGTGCCCGGATACGAAACCATTGGCCTGTTCGCTCCCGCGCTGGTACTGATCGGCCGGTTGCTCCAAGGCTTCTCCGCCGGTGCGGAACTCGGTGGTGTTTCGGTGTATCTGTCCGAGATCGCCACGCCGGGTCGCAAAGGCTTTTTCACCGCTTGGCAGTCGGCCAGTCAACAAGTGGCGATCATCGTCGCGGCTGCACTGGGCTACGGTCTGAACCAGTGGATGGAGCCGCAAACCGTGGCCGCCTGGGGCTGGCGCATTCCGTTTTTCGTCGGCTGCATGATCGTCCCGTTCATCTTCTTCCTGCGTCGTAATCTGGCGGAAACCGAAGAGTTCGCCGCACGCAAACACCGTCCAAGCATGCGCGAAGTGTTCCGAACGCTGGGCCAGAACTGGGGCGTGGTGCTTGGCGGAATGCTGATGGTCGCGCTGACTACCACCGCGTTCTACCTGATCACCGTGTATGCGCCGACCTTCGGTAAAACCGTGCTGCACCTGAGCACTTCCGACGCGTTGCTGGTGACCCTGCTGGTGGGCGTATCGAACTTCTTCTGGCTGCCGATTGGAGGTGCGTTGTCCGACCGTATCGGCCGCCGTCCGGTGCTGATCGGTATGGCCTTGCTGGCGCTGGCCACGACTTATCCGGCGCTGTCGTTCCTGGTGCAGGCGCCGAGCTTCACCAACATGCTGCTGTCGCTGCTGTGGTTGTCCTTCATCTATGGCTTGTACAACGGCGCGATGATTCCGGCGCTGACCGAAATCATGCCGGTTGAAGTGCGCGTTGCCGGTTTCTCCCTGGCCTACAGCCTGGCCACGGCGATCTTCGGCGGTTTCACCCCGGCAATGTCGACCTTCCTGATCCAGTACACCGGCGACAAAGCCGCGCCAGGTTACTGGATGAGCATCGGTGCCCTGTGCGCGCTGTGCGCCACGCTTTATCTGTACCGCCGTGCCGGTGGTCGTCTGCAACCTGTCGCGGCCTGAGGAAAAACTCGCCATGAAAAGACTCTTTACTGTCACCGCCCTGCTCGCCGGTCTCGCCTTCAACTTCGCGGCCCAGGCCGAAGAACTCAGCGTGATGACGTCGGGTGGTTTCACTGCCGCTTACAAGATCCTCGGGCCGAAATTCGCGGCCGCCACTGGCAACACCCTGACCACCAGTCTCGGCCCGTCGATGGGCAAGGCGCCGGAAGCGATCCCCAATCGTCTGGCGCGCGGTGAGCACGCCGACGTGGTGATCATGGTCGGCTACGCCCTCGATGAGCTGATCAAACAAGGCAAGGTCGACCCGGCGTCCCGCGTTGAATTGGCGGATTCGCGGATCGGCATGGTGGTGCGCGAAGGCGCGGTGAAACCGGACATCAGCAGCGTCGACGGCCTGAAGAACACCCTGCTCGATGCGCAATCGGTGGCCTACTCCGACAGCGCCAGTGGCGTGTACATCGAGCAGCAGCTGTTCAAGAAACTCGGCATCGAAGATCAGCTGAAACCGAAAGCGAAGATGATTGCCAGGATCCCGGTCGGTTCGGTGGTTGCCACTGGCGACTATCAGCTGGGCTTCCAGCAGGTCAGTGAATTGCTGCCGGTGCCGGGCGTGAGCTTCGTCGCGAAGATTCCGGAATCGGTACAGTCGGTGACGCGTTTTGCCGCTGGCATTCCGGTCAAGGCCGAACATCCAGAAGAGGCCAAAGCCCTGCTCGCCTACCTCGCTGCACCCGCCGCTCAGGCTGACGTGCAGGCCACCGGGCTGGATTCGGTCAAGCGCTGATCGTTGGCGGCTGGACGCGCATTTCCACGACCAGCCGCTCCAGTTCCAATGCCGCCGGGGTCAGCGTGCGATCCCGGCGTTTGATGATGCCAACACTGCGCATCACCTGCGGCTCGGTCAGCGGCACCCGCGTCAGGATCGGATGATCCGGCCCGGGCATCGCCATCAACGGTACCGCCGCCACGCCCAAACCCGCCTCTACCAGCCCGATCATCGTCGTTACATGGCGCGTCTCGCAGATGCTCTGACGTTGCGGCACCACCCCACCCAAGGCCTGATCGAGCAGAAAGCGATTGCCGGAAGTCTTGTCCAGCGCGATGTAATCCTGCTGATAGAACTCGTCCCAGCTGACGCTGCTGCGCCCTGCCAGTGGATGATCGCGGCGACAGGCGACAACGTAGCACTCCTGCACAAGCGGTTCGAACTCGACTTTGGCATCCTGCGTGCCGAGAAAACTCAAGCCGAAATCCGCCTCGCCATTGACCACTGCACTCAATACATCGTGCGCACTGGAATCGAGGACTTTGACTTTGATCCGCGGAAACTGCTGGTGATAGCGCGCGACCACGCGGGGCATGAAGTAGTACGCCGCCGAGGGCACGCAGGCGACGGTGACATGGCCCAAGCGGGTCGAGGCCACTTCGCTGATGCCGAGCAAAGCGATGTCGAGATCATCCAGCAAGCGCTCGACGCTGGGCATGAAGCCGCGTCCGGCCTGGGTCAGGCTGACCTTGCGCGTGGTGCGTTCGAACAGTTTGACTCCGAGTGCGTCTTCGAGCTTTTCAATGCGCCGGCTCAGCGCTGGCTGCGACAGGCGCACGGTATCGGCAGCCTTGCGGAAACTGCCCTGCTCGACCACCGCGCGAAAGGCTTGCAAGTCGTTGAGATCGAAGTTGATGGCCATGGCGTTTCCGGAAATTGATGCGCAGGGGTTATAAATGTAACCAGTTGATGCAAATTATTACAGCGGCACCGGAAATACCCTGTAGGAGCTGCCGCAGGCTGCGATCTTTTGATCTTGATTTTCTGAAGGTGAAAGCAAGATCAAAAGAGCGCAGCCTCGTTGCACTCGGCAGCTCCTACAGGGGATCTTTGGTGGATCTGACATCCGGTCAACCCTTATCCTTGTCGCCCCGCCGTACCCGTAGTCAGGAGTCGTTCCATGCCCCATGAAGGCAATCTGTTGCAAGCCGCTGTCGTGTTTCTGTTCGCGGCGGTGCTCACCGTGCCTTTGGCCAAACGTCTGCAACTGGGCGCTGTGCTCGGTTATCTGTTTGCCGGGGTGATCATCGGCCCTTCGGTGCTGGGCCTGATCGGCAACCCGCAAAGCGTTGCGCATATCTCCGAGCTGGGCGTGGTGTTGCTGCTGTTTATCATCGGCCTCGAACTGTCGCCGCGGCGCTTGTGGGTAATGCGCAAATCGGTGTTCGGCGTCGGTCTGGCGCAGGTGCTGCTGACCGCGTCGGTGATCGGTGTGCTGGCACTGACGGTGTTCGGCCAGCCGCTCAACAGCGCCATTGTGCTGGGCCTCGGGCTAGCGCTCTCATCTACAGCGTTTGGCCTGCAGAGCCTCGCCGAACGCAAGGAGCTGACCAGCCCTCACGGGCGGCTGGCTTTTGCGATTCTGCTGTTTCAGGACATCGCCGCGATTCCGTTGATTGCCCTGGTGCCGATGCTCGCCGGCGTCGATCATCACACCAGCACCGCCGACGATATTCGTCACAGCCTGCAGGTGCTCGGCGGCATTGCCGTGGTGGTGATCGGCGGGCGGTATCTGCTGCGTCCGGTGTTTCGCGTGGTGGCGAAAACCGGGCTGCCGGAAGTGTCCACCGCCACCGCGTTGCTGGTGGTGATCGGCACGGCGTGGCTGATGGATCTGGTCGGCGTATCGATGGCGCTGGGGGCCTTTCTCGCCGGCCTGCTGCTGGCGGATTCGGAATATCGCCATGAACTGGAAGCGCAGATCGAACCGTTCAAGGGCCTGCTGCTCGGGTTGTTTTTCATCAGCGTCGGCATGGGCGCCAATCTCAGCTTGTTGTTGAGTAGCCCGACCACCGTGTTAGGCCTGACCCTGCTGCTGATCGGCCTGAAATTGCCGCTGCTGTTTGTCGTCGGGCGCCTGGCGGGCGGGCTGAACAAGATCAGCGCGATCCGCCTCGGCATCGTTCTGGCTGCTGGCGGGGAATTTGCGTTTGTAGTGTTCAAGATCGGCCGCGATCAAGGCTTGTTCGAGCCGCGTCTGTACGACTTGCTGGTGCTGACCATTACCCTGTCGATGGCGTTGACGCCGTTGTTGCTGTTGATCTGCGCACGCCTGGTCAGCCCGAAAGTGCGGCCGGTGGAAGTGCCGGAGAAATTCCGCGAGATCGACACCGAAGCGCCGCGCGTGGTGATTGCCGGCATGGGCCGGATGGGTCAGATCGTGGCGCGGATTCTGCGCGCGCAGAACATCAAGTTCGTCGCGCTGGACACCTCGGTGGAAACCATCGAGCTGTCGCGCAGCTTCGGCGGTGTGCCGGTGTTCTATGGCGACCCGATGCGCCCGGAAATCCTGCATGCGGCTAAGGTTGGCGAGGCGGAATATTTCGTCATCGCCACGGACGATCCGGAGACCAACATCAAAACTGCCGAAGTGGTGCACAAGCTGTATCCGCACATGAAAATCATCGCCCGCGCGCGCAACCGCCAGCATGTCCATCGCCTCGTTGATGTCGGCGCCGAAGCGATTCGTGAGACCTATTATTCGAGCCTGGAAATGAGCCGGCGCACGCTGGTCGGCCTCGGTCTGACGCAGGCCCAGGCCGATGCGAGGATCAAGCGTTTCAAGCATCACGACGAACAGGTGCTGGAGGCGCAACACGCGGTCTACGATGACGCCGCCAAAGTCCTGCAGACCGCCCAGGAAGCCCGGGCGGAACTGGCCAAATTGTTCGAATCCGATCAGCTCGAAGAACAAGCCCGCAAGTCCTGATCGTGCCTTGCGCAGATCCAACTGTGGGAGCGAGCCTGCTTGATTGTTCCCACGCTCCGCGTGGTAACACAGCCCGGGACGCTCCGCGTTCCACTTCCCGAGCTGGAACGCGGAGCGTCCCTTGAGGCATTCCCACGCAGAGCGTGGGAACGATCATGTGGGAGAGGGTCAGGCCAGTTCCAGCGTGGGCGCAGGCTCGACGACTGCAACTGCAAACCGCTCCGCCAGAAACGGCGTGATATCCAGCGGCAGCGGCTCGTCATTCACCAGTTTGTCCAGCAACACACCGGTAATCGCCGACGTCAGAATGCCGGTGCGGAAGTGCCCGCAAGCATTCAGATAACCTTCCACCCCACGCATCGGGCCGAGGATTGGCAATTCATCCGGCGACCCCGGGCGCAGTCCAGCCCAGGTGCGTTTCAGATTGACGTCCGCCAGCTCCGGCAGACAGCGCACCGCGCCCTGCACCAGCCCGGCGATTTCCGGGTAGGTGGTGGTGACGTCGAAGCCTTTGTCTTCGGTGGTGCTGCCGATGAGGATTTCGCCGTTGTCCTTTTGCGCCACGTAGCAATCGCTGGTGGTCAGGCAGCCGTTGAGGATTTTCGGCATGCGTTCGGTGAGCAGAATCTGCCCTTTCACCGGTTTCACCGGAATACGAATCCCCGTCGCCCACTCGCTCAAGTCCGCCGCCCAGGCACCAGCGGCGTTGATCAGCGTCTTGCAATGAAACACCCCCGCCTCGGCCGTCTGCACGCCGGTTACGCGTGTGCCGTGATGCAACACGCCAGTGACGTTGGTGTTGACGAAGATGTCGACCCCGTTCTGCCGCGCGCCCTCCAGATAGGCATCAGCGAGGCGGAACGGACTGACCTGATGATCGCAGAGAAACTCCAGCGCCCCTTGCGCCTCATGGCTGACACTCGGTTCCGCTGCGCGCAACGCCGCCTGATCCAGCCAGCGCACCTGATCGGCGAGATGCGCAATGCAGCCGACGATGTGCTCGGCGTAGAGCCGGTCTTCGTCGTCATAAATCACGAACTTCAGCCCGGTCTTTTCGAACTTGCAATCCATGCCGTGTTTGTCTTTCAGCTCACGGTGCAGCGCCGGGTACAGCGCGTTGGATTGCAAAGCAAAATCGAAAAACGATTCCGGCAAGATGTGCGGCGTACTGGCGTCCACCGCCACCGCCGCGCCGTGGGTTGCGCGCTTGCGATTGGCCGACATCATGCGAAAGAAGATCACCCCACAGCCGAGGCCGACCGACTCGCCGATCGCCCATAAACCACCAGCCGAGGCGCGGGTCGCGTTGCCGGGGCGTTTGGCATCGATAAGCGCCACCTTGAGGTTTTTGCGTTTGGACAATTGGTAGGCGCAGGACGCGCCGATCACGCCGCCACCGGCAATGACCACGTCGTAGAACTTACTCATGGCAAGCGCCCTCCTTACCGAAGGACTGAAACGCGGAAAAAGGCACTGGATCAATCGGGAAACGTGGGCGCAGCCAACCGACATCCTGGCGTCCGGTGGCCTGCCGCAGGCGGTCGCTGCAATAGCCGACACACATTCGTCCCTGACAATCGCCCATGCTCACGCGAGTACGCATTTTCAGGCTGGCGATGTCCTGCACGCCCTGCTCCAGCGCCAGATCGATGTCGGCGCGGGTTGCGTGTTCGCAGCGGCAAATCACTGTGTCGGCTGCGGGCAAAGCAGTCTGGCCAACACCGCGCTCGGTGTAGCGATCCACTGCTGCACGAAAGCGCACGATAGCTCTGAGCTTGCTCGCGTAGCGGTCGCGGCGCACACGGGCCAGTTCGACGTCGAGCACACCGCGCTGCAGCAGGATTGAAGTAGCGGCGATCCTGCCGGCCAGCATCGCCGCTTCACCGCCGCGAATCCCGCCCATGTCGCCGGCCAAATGGACATGCGGTTCGTTGCTTTGCTGCCAGACATTGGCGTGCGCACGCAGGTAGCCATCGTCGCTGAAGCCGTGATCAAGGCCCATCTGCTGGCTCAATTGCGTGCGCGGAATAAAACCGTAACCGACCGCCAGCGTCTGCGCTTCGAAACGCTCGACCCGCGACAGATCCGCCTCCCACGCCGACGAATACGGCGCGACGCTGACGCTTTTCAATTCGCCCTCGCCGTGGGCTTCGACCACCCCCCAACCGTAGTTCATCGGGATGCCGTGCAACTTGAGGTAAGCGAGCATGCTCAAGCCGTCGAGAAACAGCTGCGGCTTGTTCAGCAGCGCCAGACTCTCGCGGGCGATCTTGCCGAATGCGCAAGCCTCATAGACGCCGGCGACGCGCACGCCAGACGCATGCAACTGAGTCGCAACCAGCGGTAGCAACGGCCCGGTGCCGGCGATGATCACCGGCCCTTGCGGCTTGACCACGCCACTCTTGATCTGCAGTTGAAGGCCGCCAAGCAGGATGACGCCAGGCAACGTCCAGCCGGGAAACGGTACGCTGCGTTCATGGCAGCCGGCGGCCAGCAATACTTGCGGATAAGCCATCTCGTGCAGCTGCTCATCGCCGTCGAGCACCACCAGCGCACGGGTGCCTTCGGCGCCGACCACGCGATGATTGAGGCGCACGTCGATCAGGGCCGAATGCTGCTGAAAATCACCGTGCAGCTTGTCCAGTGCTTCGCAATAGCGCGGGCCGAGATAATCCATTTGCACGCCATCACGCAACGGCCCTCGATAGACCACGCCGCCGAGGCGCGAAGCCTCCTCGAGCAAGGTGCAACACACCCCGTGGCGCGCCAGTTCGGTGGCCGCTTCCATACCCGCCGGCCCGCCGCCGACGATTATCGGTTGCAGGCTCATACGACCTCCTGCCCGACGACGCGGTTGACTCGGGTTTCAATCTGCATGCCGTCGCGCACCACGGTCTGGCAGGCGCGGCGCTTGTGGCGACCGTCGATTTTTACCAGACAGCACTGGCACACGCCCATGCCGCAGTAGGCGCCGCTGATCTGGTCGTGATCATTGCGTGCGATCTGGCGCACGCCGAGGGACTGGATGACGCTGAGGACGGTTTCGCCGATGGCGGCGCTGACCGCTTGGCCATTGATGTGCACGGTCATGTCCGCCTGCACCAAGGGCTGGATATCGAAGGTTCTTTCTAGGCAGTTCATTACGGTGTTCGTCCGTGAAGATTCAGTTGAGGTTGTGACAGCTCCTTGCTGCACTACGCCTCGTCGACGTTTTCATGGCTCTGCTTGCAACGTCGACGCGGATACTCCGTCAGCGCAACAAGGTGCGCGAGAAGCACTGTAGCTCATACCTCAGCAAAGGCCTGGGTCAATTACGGTAGGCGATACAGCCGCGCAAAATATTGACCCAGGCCAGTGAAAATGACGGGACGTGCAACGATCAGTCGGAGAAGACGAACTGGCCTTTGATCTTCTTTGCGCCGACCAATGCAAGGTCAGGGAACAACAGCGATTTGACCCATGCCGCGTAAAACACCATGGCCAGAATGAAGAGTGCACCGAGCACAGTCGACACGGGTTCTTCGCTGAAACCTACAAATTCCCGCGGAATCTGGCTGATCGTGAACGTGATATAGATCGTGTAAACCAGCGCTATTCCCTTGTAGAACCCCCACGCAAACAAAAACGGAATCACGCCAATAATTAACACCATGAACAGTGCCATAGCGATGCCGCCATCATTGATCTGAAGCAGGCCGGCAATCGTTCCAAGCAGCCCCATCATGCTGATCAGCGTGACCAGCACATTGACTTTGACCGAATGCCTTTTTCTGAGGACTGGATCCGGGTGTGCGCCGATCCAGGTCGCTAAGACTCTATCCTTCACTTTGCCACCCGCCAGGGCCTTGAACGTTTCGGCCCGGGAATGTCCGGCAGCAAGCATTGCGCCGACCTGGCGTTTGATTTCCTTCTTGTCCAACTGACTCATCCTTAAACAGATAAAGCGGACCGCCCGCTTTGCTAAGCGATTTTCGCTGCAGCGCTCGCTAAAAAGCAAAAAGCCGCTTTCACCCGAAGATGAAAGCGGCAGAGGCATCCTGCCTCAGAGGGAATCAGTGTACGAACAGAGCGATCAAGATGATGATCGGGATCGGTACGCCGAGGAAGAACAACAGTAGTGAGCGCATGGTGACTCTCCTTTTTTAACGGACCGGAGTGGTAGTGGTATAGGTGTCGACTTCGACGTACTCGACCGCATCGCGACGACGACCGCCAAAGGTGGCTGCGAGGCTGGCGAAGAACGCACCGGCCAGTAGCGCAACGAACATCCACAGCGAGGTGTAGGCCGCGACCTTGGCGGCGGTGTCTGCAGCTTGCTGGGCTTTCAGCTTGGCGTCAGCGATGGCTTTCTGCGTGTTGGCGTAAATCTCCTCGACACGGCGTTCGGCATCGGCCTGGCTCAGATTGGTGCGTTGCGATACCAGTTGCGCGAGGTAGGTACGGTCTTCGGCGCTGAGCTGACCGTTGGCTAGGCTCTGGGCGAAGATTCGGGTCACGGTGCCGCGTGCGGCGTCGTCACTGACGGCAGCAGGACGATCATCACGGAACAGGCTGTCGACGAAGTAGCCGTACTGATCGCTGTCAGTATTGGCTGCGGCAGAACCGGCGGCCTGGCTCATCGCACCGGCAGCACCGCCGACGACGTTGGCACCCGCCTGTACACCCCCGCTGACGACACTGCTGACCGAACCGACCACCAACACAGCGGTTACCAAAGTGGCAACGCACCAGGCGAGGAAGCCGTGGGCGGTGTCGCGGAAATACACTTCATCGCCGTGCATGTTCGCCCACTTCACGCGCAGACGGCCGGCAATGTAGCCGCCCATGCCGGAAGCAATGATCTGGGTCACCGCCAGCCAGACAATCGTCGAAATGCCCAGGCCCTTGGCGCTGACGCCCTCTCCGGCCCACGGTGAAACGGCCGAAAAGCCCAGGCCGAACCCGAGCAGTACCAAAATCATCGACAGTGCGGCCGCCGCCGCAGCACCTGCGAAGATCGCGCCCCAGGACACGCCCGACACGCTGCTCGACTCTTCCACGGCAGGATAATAGCCATCAGGGGATCTATTCATTGTTGTACTGCTCCAGGCATGAAAAATGGTGTTACAACTCGTCATGAGAGAAATTGCAGTGACCGTGCCAGTTACCACGTCTGGATAAATCGTTTCTTTTCAACAAGTTATAAACTTTGAACTTCGCCACTCCGTGCAATTTGCAATAAACGGCTAGCCGCTGCGGGTTTTCTGCATTGATGACGGAGGGTCAAATCCGATCAGTTCTGATTTACCGCAGCGACGAAGATGAAAGTTAATTTAAAGCGTCACGGTAATTTCTTGGCAAAATGCTGCCATTGCATTTGAACCGATCAGCAGGCCTGTCTATGACTCGTATCTTGACCATCGAAGACGACGCCGTAACCGCGCGGGAAATCGTTGCCGAACTCAGCAGCCACGGGCTGGACGTCGACTGGGTCGACAATGGCCGCGAGGGCCTGGACCGTGCCGTCAGCGGCAACTACGACCTGATCACCCTCGACCGCATGTTGCCCGAACTCGATGGCCTGGCCATCGTCACCACCTTGCGCACCATGGGCGTGGCGACACCGATTCTGATGATCAGCGCCCTCTCCGATGTCGACGAGCGCGTGCGCGGCTTGCGCGCTGGCGGCGATGACTACCTGACCAAACCGTTCGCCACCGATGAAATGGCCGCGCGGGTCGAAGTGTTGCTGCGCCGACAGAACAGCGTCGCCACCCAGGCCACCACACTAAAAGTTGCCGACCTCGAACTGGACCTGATCAGCCACGAAGCCCGACGCGCCGGGCAGGTGCTGACGCTGCTGCCGACCGAATACAAACTGCTCGAGTTCCTGATGCGCAACAGCGGCCAGATCCTGTCGCGGATGATGATTTTCGAAGAAGTCTGGGGCTATCACTTCGACCCGGGCACCAACCTGATCGACGTGCACATCGGTCGTCTGCGCAAGAAGATCGACGTAGCCGGCAACGTTCCGCTGATCCGCACCGTACGGGGCTCGGGCTATGTCATTGCCGAACCCGTCTGACGGCTGGCGCTCCTCCAGCAGCCGCTTGCTGGCGCTGTACAGCTCGCTGTTCGTGGCGTGGAGCGCGATCCTCATGGGGGTCATGTACTACGAGGTATCCGGCTACCTCGACAAGCTCGCCAAACATTCGTTGATGCAACGTCAGCATCTGTTTTCGCACTTTCGCGGCGAGCAACTCGAAGACGCGCTCGCCGCCAGCATGACCTTCGATATCCGTGGTATCGACGCCTATGGTCTGTTCAGCGCGGACGGCGTTTACCTGGGCGGTGCACTCCAGCAAATCCCCGAAGGGCTGCCGCTGGATGGCAAGATCCATATGCTCGCCGAGTGCGCCGATTCCGATGACCCGACCCTGCCGAACGACAGCTGCGATGCTGTGGCCACCCAGACTCGCGACGGTCGCTGGCTGGTGCTGCTGCGTGACAACGGCTCGCTGTTCGCGGTGACGCGGATCATTTTGCACGCGTTGTTCTGGGGCGTGTCGTTGACGATTATTCCCGGGGTCGCCGGTTGGCATCTGCTGCGACGTCGACCGTTGCAGCGCATCCGCGCGATTCAGAATAGCGCCCAGGCCATCGTTGCCGGCGACCTGACGCACCGCTTGCCGCTGTCCAATCGCCGCGATGAACTGGACATGCTCGCCGCCATCGTCAACGCCATGCTTGAGCGCATCGAGCGCTTGATGAACGAGGTCAAAGGGGTCTGCGACAACATCGCCCATGACCTGCGCACACCGCTGACGCGCTTGCGTGCGCAGTTGTACCGCATGCAGCAACAGGCCGGCGAAGATTCGCAGCAAGCGGCGCAACTGGATTTAGTGCTGGGCGAAGCAGACACGCTGATGGCGCGCTTTCGCGGTTTGCTGCGGATTTCCGAACTGGAAGATCGCCAGCGCCGCTCAGGTTTCGTCGAACTCGACCCGGCGCAGTTGCTGGAAGAGTTGCACGAGTTCTATCTGCCGCTGGCCGAGGAAGGCGATCTGCGTTTCCAGCTGAACATGCCGCAAACGCTGCCGCCGCTCTATGGCGACCGTGCTTTGTTGTTCGAAGCGCTGGCGAATCTGCTGAGCAACTCGATCAAATTCACCCCGCCCGGCGGCACGGTGATGTTGCGCGGGGTCAATGCGGGTGGGCACACGCGAATCGAGGTTCATGATTCAGGGCCGGGGATACCCGAGGCTGAACGAGAGGCAGTTTTCCAGCGGTTTTATCGCACCGAGGGCGGCCAGCCGCAAAGTGGTTTTGGCTTGGGGCTGTCGATCGTTGCGGCAATTGTCAGCCTGCACGGCTTCAATCTTGAGGTCGGCAGCAGTGATCTGGGCGGAGCGAAACTGCTGCTGGATTGTCGGCCGAGTCTGATCAGCCAGGCCTGAGCATTGAAATACGAGCAAATGTGGGAGCGGGGGCTTGCTCGCGAAGGCGCTGGGTCAGCCCATGAAGATGTTGACTGACTCACCGCCTTCGCGAGCAAGCCCGCTCCCACAGGGATCGTGTAAGGTTTCAGGTTGGGTAGTTGGCCCGCAGGGCATCAAGGCCGCCCTGGTAGAGTCCGTTGAAAAACGCCACCACTTCCTCATCGCTCACACCAACCGCGTTGAAGCGTCCCGACCACGTCACCCTTGCGCCCTGCCCTTGGCCTTCAACCTTGATCGTCGCCAGGTAATCACTGGCCGGGAACGGTGCCTGTTCAATCGAATAGCTATAGGTTCTGGCCGCGTTATCGAAGGTCTGCAGACGTTCGACTACCACGCCGCCGTCAGCGGTTTGCAGATTGCGTACCCGCCCGCCTTCGCTCAGCTCGCTGCTGCTGATCAATGGCAACCAGTCCGGCAGGGTGTTGAAGCCGCCGATCAATTGCCAGACCTGATCGGCCGAGGCCGGGATGTCGATAGTTGCGGATGCTGTAGGCATAAAACCTCTCTTTCGGAAAATTCAGATAGTCAGGCTGTCGACCACACCGCCATCAACGCGCAAAGCGGCGCCCGTGGTGGCCGAGGACAGCGGTGAAGCAATGTACGTGACCAGATGCGCCACTTCCGAAACATCCGCCTCAGTACTGCCGCTGACGATGGCCAGTTTTCCACTCAGATCGATCTTCATGCGTTTACCTCGTCGGTTGGCAAGGGATCGCCGGGTGGTCGATGCCTTTAAGAGGCTCGATGCTGGCGGCGATTTCAAGGCATGGGTCAGCGTAGTCGCGATGTTGCGTCAGTGAATAAGCTGCCGACCGGTGACAGCGATCAGCAATCTTCGCCGCAATCAGATTTCTCTCAAGCGAAGCAAGCCATCGTTGTCGACGTCAACGCTGATCGCATCGTAACTGGCCAGCGTAGCGTGAGCCGTTTCGATCGGATGCTGATGCGTTGTGGTGATGATCATCAGCGCTGCGCCCGCCGCTTCGGCAGCCTGAATCCCGACAGCCGCATCTTCAAAAATCAGGCAGTCTGCTGGCTCGACACCGAGCTTTTGCGCCGCTAGCAGATAACCCGACGGATCAGGCTTGCCGGCCTTTACATCTTCAGCCGTAATCATCACCGCAGGCTCGGGAATCCCCGCCGCCGCCATCCGCCGCAGGGCCAGATCGCGAGGCGCCGACGTCACCATCGCCCAAGCATTTTTCGGCAGTGCGTTGAGAAATGCCGCCGCAGCGGGTATCTCGACAATGCCTTCAACGTCTTCGATTTCCGCAGCGGTGATGAACGCCGCTTGTTGCTCGGCATCTACGCCCGGGAGGTTCAGCCGGGTGATCGTGTCGATCGCGCGCGCGCCGTGGATGGTCGGCACAAACGTCTCGACATCAACGCCATGGCGCACCGCCCACGCGGACCAGATGCGCTCGGCGGCGGCGATGGAATTGAGGACGGTGCCGTCCATGTCGAACAGAAAAGCGCCGAACGCGCGATCAAAAACCGATGCTTGTGCAGACAAGAGAGCAAATCCTCTGACAGATGGCCGGGCAGCCTGGCCCGGCAATGTAGCACTTGTCAGTGCAGCTGCGGGGCCTTGGATTTGAACGCACTTTCCACACAGTCGAGCAACTGACCGATCGCCCACGGCTTTTTGATGAACGCCACCGAATGCTTGACCCCAGAGGTCTCAGGCGTCTCATAGCCGGACATGACCATCACCGGTTTTTCCGGCCAGCGGTCGCCGACCAGATTGGCCAGGTCAGCACCGTTGAGCGTGCCGGGCATCGTGATGTCGGTCAGCAACAGTGCAACGTCTGCCGCGTGTTGCTCCAGGTATTGCGATGCGGCGTCAGCGCTGGTTTGCGGTTCAACCTTGAACCCTTCCTCCTGGAGAATTTCGCAAAGAAACTCCAGAATCAACGGATCGTCCTCGACAACCAGAATCAACCCGCCAGGAAGGTGCGCGCTCGACGTAGGTGTAGGGCACATGAACAGCACTCCCCCGAATTACATTTTCGAATAGCGGTTTGAATCCGCTGCTTATCAGGTATGAGCAGCGCGCCGTGCAGAAATTCACTTTTGATACAGCAGATTTCGCCAAGGCATTGTTTTTCGGGCCACAGTCCCCATCCAGAATGCTCATTTGTGGTTAAAATGCGCGCCCTTTGCCCGACCGATTCTGATCCATGAACCCTGAAGCCCTCGCCACCCTCCACGCCCATTTGCTGCACGCGCTCGCGGCGGCAGCCAACGAAACCCGCCGCTTGTTCCACGGCCGCGGGCGCTGCTGGCAAGGGCTGGAACAACTGACCGTGGACTGGATGCAGGGCGTGGTGCTGGTGTCGCTGTTCAAGGAGCCGGCGCCTGAGCAACTGCAAGGCCTGAAGGATTCGCTGCTACAACTCGCCGCCTCGATCGAATGGCAACAGTCGGGTGCGCACACTTTGCTGATTCAGCACCGTTACCTGGCGCAGAGCACGGCAGAATGGCTGATCGGCGAGGAAATCGAGGAAATGACCATCATCGAGGCTGGCTTGCAGTACCGCATCGACCTGGGTCGCAAGCAAAACACCGGGCTGTTTCTCGACATGCGTTACGGGCGCAAGTGGGTGCGCGAACAAGCGGCGGGCAAACGGGTATTGAACCTGTTCGCCTACACCTGCGGCTTTTCCATAGCGGCGATCGAGGGCGGCGCCAGCCACGTGGTTAATCTCGACATGTCCCGCGCGGCCTTGAGCCGTGGTCGCGACAACCATCGTCTGAACGGTCACGACCTGAGCAAGGTCAGCTTCCTCGGCCACGACCTCTTCAAGTCCTGGGGCAAGGTGATCAGCAGCGGCCCGTACGATCTGGTGATCATCGACCCGCCATCTTTTCAAAAAGGCAGCTTTTTGCTGACCAAGGACTATCAACGCGTGTTGCGCCGCTTGCCGGAACTGCTGACCGCGCAAGGCACGGTACTGGCGTGCATGAACGACCCCTCGTTCGGTTCGGACTTTCTGATTGATGGTGTGACACAGGAAGCGCCAAGCCTGCGCTTCGATCATCGGCTGGACAATCCGCCGGAGTTTCCCGATGTCGACCCGCAGAGCGGCTTGAAGGCCCTGGTTTTCCAGCGCACCAGCGGACTCCCGACAGATTTCGAGTAGCTCACGCCTCAGCGCGAATCGAACACCACGCCGCTTGCGCGAGGACTTCGCGATAGCCGGTCGGGCTGCCTTTCACCCGCCCTGCCAGCCAGGCGCGGCAATAGCTGTCGGCCTGACCGATGATCAGCGATGGCAGCAGTTCAGCAGGCAAATCCTTGAGCTCGGCGGCGCGCCCTGATTCGGCCAGCCACTGGCGCAAACGCAGATTGCGCGTCTTGTTGCGTTCGGCCAGCTCTTCCTTGAACGGGCCTTTGGTCACGGCGAACCTGGCGTGATACTGGAAACGCGCCCACTGCGGCTGTTGCTCGACCCAGTCGACATAACTGAAGACCAGCGCCTGCACGCCTTCTTCGGTGGTACCGGCGGCGTCCAGATACGCATCACGCAAACGCGCCTGATCCTCCAGTGCGGTGAAAAAAAGCGCCGCGACCAATCCTTCCTTGTTGGCGAAATGGTGGTAGATCGCGCCGACGCTGGTGTCGCATTCGGCGCGAATCATTTCGATGGTGGTCGCCTCAATTCCCTGCTCGTTGAACAGGTTCAAGGACTTGCGAAAGATATCGCGCTTGAGCTCGGCGCGGCGGCCGGGGTAGCTGCGTTCCAGTAGATCGGTGGTGTCCATGCTGATTCGGGTCCGAAAAGGGTTTGAACAAGGCGAAGTTTGCCCGTGGATAAATTGCGCCTAGGTTGACAGATTTGCCGCTAACAGAATACCGTTCCGCTACAGAACATAATTCTGTAACGGAACATCATTCTGCAAACTCCATTGAGGCTTCCCATGAGTCAATCTCTGAGCATGTTCAACAGCGTCGGTCCGGACGCTTTCAGCAAGATGGCCTGCCAGTTCGCCCCGTATTTCAGCAGCATCAATCCATTGATCAGCGAATTGCGTCCGAACGCCGCCACCGTGCAAGTGCCGTTTCGCAAGGAAATCACCAATCACCTCGGCACAGTGCATGCCATCGCCATGTGCAACGCAGCGGAACTGGCCGGCGGAATGATGACCGACGTCTCGATCCCCGCCGGCGCACGCTGGATTCCAAAGGGCATGACCGTGGAATATCTGGCCAAGGCAAAAACCGACGTCACCGCCGTGGCCAGCGCTGAAGGCGTGGATTGGCAAAGCGATGGCGACAAGGTCGTCAATGTCGACATTCACGATACCGAGGGCAAAAAAGTCTTCACCGCGCGCATCACCATGAACGTCAAGCTCGGTTGAGATTACAGGCACAAAAAAGCCCTTGCTGCGCAGTGCACAGCAAGGGCTTTTTATGGACGGGTCAATGCAGGGTAAGGCGCTGACGGACAAATTCCTCTACGTGGCGACTGGTCTGGTCAAGATGCCGGTCGCGTTGTTTTTCTGCATCGAGCATCGCGCGCTTGCCATTCTTCTGCAGCAGATAGGTGTGAATCTGCTGCACTTCCAGCGAGCGATAGATAGGCGTCGTGTCGATAAACCCGCGCAAGCCGTTGCTGCGGTAATGCCGCGTGCTCATCAGCACCTGAGTCTCGCGCTGGCCGATCACCTCAAAACCCAGCGCCTCGAAGTACGGCACCTTGCCGATGCTGCAGGCCAGTTCCGCATGCGGATAGCGCCCGACCATGTCAGCGAGCAGCGCCCTCGCCACACCCTGACGCCGATGGCTTTCGCGCACCGCCATGTAGGCGACGCTGCACGCCTCCCAATCGCCCTGCACCGGCAGATAAATGAGAAAACCGATCACCTGCTCCGGATCCCCATCGTCAGTGGCTACCAGCAATTCCACTTCGGTACCCTTCTGGCCGTTCAACGCCTCAAGATACAGATGCACCTCGTAACCGACTGCGTACTGATAGACGTTGTACAGCAGATTGCTCGGACCGAGGCCTACCGCGCTGAGGTCAGTCAGGTAGTCGACGACCATTTGCAGGATCTGGCTGTTGACGCTTTCAGGACATGGGGAGGTGTAATGGGTGATGCGTGGCATGGGCGAACTCCGGCGATAAAAAACGTTGCCGATGATCAGAGCCGTCGACGAACCGCGACATCATACCTTGCAAGGATCAACTGAACTGTCACTGTTGCGGCGCGACCACCCGAAATTTGATGTTGATGTCTCGCGACACCACGCTGTCCGCCCACTCCCCTGCCCCGAGGCCGAACTCGTCGCGGTTGAGCACCAGTTCGCCGTCGAAAATGCCGACGGCGTCGTCCGGTTTCAACTGCACCGCAACCTCGACCTCGCGAGTGATGCCCTTGAGCGTGAGATGACCGGCGATCTGGTAACGGTGGTCGGCCACCTGAGTGAAGCGGCTGGACTCGAATACCGCGAGGGGGAATGTCTCGGTGTCGAACCAGGCCGGCTTCACCAGCTCGGAATTGGCGTCTTCACTGCCGGCATCGATGCTGCTTAGATCGATATGCAACGTAGTGCGGGCGTTGGCAAGGTTGTCGGTATCGAAGTCCAGCGTCGCCTCGAACTTGCCGAACGTCCCATACATTCGCGAGCCCATCTGGTTGTAGGTGAAGCTGATCTGGCTGGCGCTGGTGTTCACGCGAGTGTATTCAGCGGCTTGAGCGACGGTCGTGGCGAACAGATGAAACGCGGCAACCAGCAGCAATCGCATCGACATGGAATTCTCCGGGTGGCGCGCGCCGTCAAGGGCCTTGGGTGACTTAAGCAAACAACCTGCCGTTATGCCAGGGCCTATATCAACCGCTCGATTTTCTGATGTTTCCAGACCAGTTTGTAATACAGAGTCTGCAGGGCCAGCATTCCCAGGTAAGCGACCGGGAACGCCATCCAAACGCCCTGCAAACCGAACTGTCCGTTTAGCCAATACGCCGCCGGCAATTGCACGCCGACCACGCAGATAATCGAAATGACCACCGGCACCAACACCGTGCCGCTGGCGCGCATGATCCCCCCGATAATGGCTTGGAAGCCGAACACCAGCAGGCTCCAGAGCATGATGTGCAGCAGATGCTCGGCCATCGCCCGGGTCGAGTCTTCGGTCAGAAACAGGCCCAGCAACCAGTGCGACAGCAGATAACCCAGCACAATCAGGCCACCGGTCAGACACACGTTGATCAGCAACCCGGTGCGCAGAATCGGACCCATGCGTTGCAGATGTCCGGCGCCGATCGCCTGTGCGCCGAGAATCGATGCGGTGATCGCAATCGACAGTGCCGGAAACTGCACATAATTGACGATCTGGGTCACCGCGCCATACGCCGCCGTCGCTTGCGAGCCGTGCTGGTTGACCAGCGCCAGAATCACCAGCTCCGACAATGACAGCACGATCATCTGCACCCCGGTCGGCAGGCCGATGCGCAACACCTTGCCGAGGATCACCCGGTCCAGTCGCAACGCAGCGAAGAACTCTCGATCGGGCGCAAGTGGATGGCTCTTGCGGATCAGCCGCCACGCCAACCATGCCATCGCTGCCAGATTACCGGCCAGCCCGGCATAAGCCGCGCTCTGAATGCCAAGTGGCGGCAAACCGAGCCAGCCGCGGATCAACGCCGGCGTCAGCGCCAGCCCTACGGCGGTAGAGACGATCAGCGCGAGCAAGGGCGACAGCGTATCGCTGACACCGCGCAGCAACTGGGTGAACAGCACGAATACCAGCAGCGACGGCAAGATCCATAACATGACGTGGGCATAATCCACCGCATCGTCAAGCACATCGATCGGCGTGCCCAGCCCCGTCAGTGCCTGTCGTGCAAACACGGTGCCCAGCACCGCCGCGACCAGACCGATCAACACCCCCAGCAGCAACGTCGCCCCGGCAATCGCTTTCACCCTGTGCGTTTCGCGTGCCCCCCACGCCTGCCCGATCAACACGCCCGCACCGGCACCGAGGCCGATGACCAGGGCGATGAAAAAAAACACGACGGGAAACATGCCGGACACTGCCGCCAGCGCCTGAGTGCCGAGCATCTGGCCGATGTAGATGCTGTTGACCGTGCCGGACATCGACTGCAGGAAATTGGACACCACCATCGGCGCGAGAAACAGTAGATAGGTTTGCCAGAGGGGTTTGGCGAAGGTGGCGCTTTGCATTGAATGGAGGTCCATCTCGACGGCGGCAGGCCTGGTTGACGATAGCTTCGGTGAGTTGCGTGCAGCGTGCAATCAACATTTCCAGTTGGTGCTGATCCTCAGTTTTGCATTTGTGTAAGTGGCACGCATGGCTTTGTGTCAACGTGCGGCTGTGGTAAATCAGCGTTTCTCTCGACACGTACTATTGAGGCTCGGTCCATGCGTAACGTTGCAAATTTTCTGTTTGGCTCACTCCTCGTCTTGCTCGCCGCCAGCGCCCAGGCAGGCGCAACCACTGCGGCGCCTGCTTCATTGAAACAGCTATTGGCCACTTTGAATGAACGTCTGAACATTGGTGATGCAGTCGCGCTGACCAAATGGGACAGCGGCAAGCCGATCCAGGACAGCCCGCGTGAGGCGCAGGTCATCGCCAATGCCCGAACCCTGGCCGCCGAAAACAAACTCGACCCGGATGACGTCGAACAGCTGATCGCCGCGCAAATGGAGGCGAACAAACTGGTGCAATACGGTCTGCTCGCACAATGGCAAGCGGCAGGTGCGGCACCGGACACACCGCGTCCGGACCTCGGCAGGCAGATCCGCCCGCGCCTGGATGAGCTGCAAAAGCATCTGTTACAGCAATACGCCGAATTCGCGCCCTATCGGCGAGACCCTAATTGCCCGTCCTGGCTGGCCATTGTCCGCAGCGGACTGGCCGCCGATGCGCTACATGATCTGGCACTGATTCGTGCCAGCGGCGAGTTGTGCATCCGGGCCAAACCGCTCTGAACAGGGGTGCTGGCAGACATCATCGGCGTCGATGTTCATCATCACCTCAATGAAGTTCTCATAAACGCTGCGCGGCGTAACATCGGCTCCAGACAAACAAACAACCTTCTGGAGCACACGATCATGAAACGCCAAACCCTCTTCGGCATCGCTTTCTCGGTTCTCGCAGCTAACGCTTTTGCAGCAGCCCCTGTTCATACCCTGGTCGCAGAAGGCGGCTCGGACAAGCTGATCGAAAGCCGCTTGGCTGAAGGCGGCTCGGATCGTCTGATCGAACGCCGCGTGGCGGAAGGTGGTTCGGATCGTCTGATCGAACGCCGTGTGGCCGAAGGTGGTTCAGATCGTCTGATCGAACGCCGCGTGGCTGAAGGTGGTTCGGATCGACTGATCGAACGCCGTGTGGCCGAAGGTGGTTCGGATCGTCTGATCGAACGCCGTGTGGCTGAAGGTGGTTCGGATCGTCTGATTGAACGCCGTGTGGCTGAAGGTGGCTCGGATCGTCTGATCGAACGCCGCGTGGCTTGAATCAATTCGCGTTACCGCAACACCCATGAAAAAGCCCGGCCTGATCAGCCGGGCTTTTTTGCATTCAAACGGCGCTTACTGCGCGGTTTTCAGCTTGACCACATCGCCGGAGATGGTGGTGGTATAGCCGGTCAGCACCCAGGCCCAGAACCAGTTTTCCTGAACTTGCGTGTTGATCATCGCATCGCCGCCCTTGGCTTTGATGGCCGCGTCTTGTGCGCGCACGAAGCGGCTGTTCTGGCGGATCGGGATAACGCCAAACAACAGCAGGCCGGTAGCCGAGGCTTCGCTATGGCCAACCACGGTGTACTGGTTGCTGTCGTAATGTGCGGTTTTCATCGGGGCGCCGGTGCAACCTGCCAGGACCACACCGAACAGTGCGGCAGCGACTACTTTGCTGAGGTATTTCACAGTAAAACTCCATGGGGGAACGCCCGGGATCCGTCTCGCGGGCGGCGCGCATCTTAGCAAATGATGGCGCATTAGCATCAATGTTCTTTGTGTTTCCATGAACCCGTTCGCTGGCCGGCTGTCGGCGATGTCGCATACCATGGCGCCACTTCAATAAAGACAGACACCCGCCCCCATGTTCAAAGCCAGTCTGCGTAGCCATCTCACCCTGTGGTTCGGCGGTTTGTCCCTGCTGACATTATTGAGTGTGGGCTTTTACGTCGGTCACATCGCTACCGAACAAATGAAGCAGGCCAGCGGCAATGCCTTGCTGAATACCGCGCGCGCGGCGGCGACGTTATTGGGCGAACAATTGCGCGAGCGGCAACTAGAGGTCTACCTGCTCAGTCGCGCGCCGCATCTGGAGCGTGGCGATCTGGATAACCCGAACATTCTCAAGTCGATGCAACTGCGAACACAGGCGCGCGCCGAATATGCGTGGATGGGCGTCACCGATGCCGAAGGCAACGTCCGTCAGGCGGTCAACGATTTGCTGGTCGGGCAATCCGTGCAAAAACGCCCATGGTTCCAGATCGGCTTGCGCCGGCAATACACAGGCGATCCGCACGAAGCTGTGTTACTGGCGAAGTTGTTGCCGGGCCTGCCCAATGGTGAGCCGCTGCGCTTCATCGACTTTGCCGCGCCGATTCACAACGCCGAAGGACAAGTGATCGGCGTGCTGGGCGCACATGCGCACTGGAGCTGGGTGACCCGCATCGTCGAATCCGCAGCGTTTTCCCATAAACACTCGGCGCCGGATATACAGGCGCTGATCGTCGACCACGATGGCAAGGTGCTCTACCCCGAAGCGCTGATGGGTCAGCAGCTGGCAATGAACGATTCGGTATTGCCGGGCTGGACGGCGGCCAACGGTTTCCTGACCAGCATGGTCACCGTGCCGACGCCATCGGGTACGGCGCTGTCGTGGTCGATCGCAATTCGTCAGCCACTGGAGACCGCCCTGCAACCGGCGCGGACGCTGCAATACGAATTGCTGATACTCGGCGTATTCGCCGCCATCGTTTTCGGGCTGGTGGCTTATTACCTGGCGCTGTATCTGAGCCGCCCGATCGAACAACTCGCGCGCTCGGCCAAACAAGTGCAAAACAATCAGGCCGGCGCGCGATTCCAGCTCCAGCATCCGGTGCTGGAAATCGCTCAGCTCGGCCAGTCCATCGATGCGATGACGCAATCACTGCTCGGCAAGGAACGCGAACTGCAGGAGGCCAACGCTTCCCTGGAAGACACCGTGGCGCAACGCACCGCCGCACTCACCCAGGCCAACGCCGAGCTCCTGAGTCTGGCGACACACGACGGCTTGACCGGGGTTTACAACAGGCGTCGCTTTGACGAAAAAATCACTGAATATTCGCTGCTGTCCCGACGCACCGGGCGCCCATATGCCCTGCTGCTGATCGATGCCGACCACTTCAAACGCATTAATGACAGCCACGGCCATGCGGTGGGTGATGAGGTCCTGCAGCAACTGGCGACGTTGATTCAAAACAGCGTGCGCAGTACCGATTTCGTCGCGCGTTACGGTGGCGAAGAGTTCGCCGTGCTGCTGCCGGAAGTGGCACAACCCGACACCCCGGAAGTCGTCGCCGAGAAGATCCGCGCGGCGGTGGCCGAAGCGGACTTTCCCGGCGCAGGAAAAGTCACGGTGAGCGTTGGCCTGGCGCTGGCAGATCCGGCAGACAACAACCACACAGCCCTGATCAAACGCGCCGATCAGCAGCTGTATCAGGCGAAGGCTGCGGGGCGCAATCAGGTGGCGTTTCATGCCCACTGATACTTCGTATATCAGCCAGAGACAGGTCGGCTCGCCGGCCGCCATCGCTGGCAGGCCTGCTTCCACAGGGATTGAGTCAACCTGTATCGCGAGCAGGCTCACTCCTACAAGAGCAAAAGATCGCAGCCTTCGGCAGCTCCTACAGAGATCGCGTCAACCATGAGGTCGAGTGTCAGCTCGCCTGCTCTTGATCTTGATCTTGATCCACGGGCGACTTCGGAAGGCTGAGCGGATCGATCCCGCAGCGAAGGAACCCGAGCCTGCGAGGGCCGAACGCAGGAGCAAGCGTTTTTTGCTTATTTTTCTACTGGGCCGGCATTCCGGGCGCGTGTAAAAAAGTCAGTCGCCGTAAGGGCGAAACCCTAAGCAGCCGTTAGCGCAGCAATGGATATGTACCCGGTCAAAACTACCCAAACACCCTGGAACAGCGCGTTCCCGTAGTTATTCAGCACTGAACTTCTGCAGATAAGCCAACAAATTATTCAACTTCTCCTCATCACTCAGCCCCCAAAAGATCATTCGCGTCCCCGGCACCACCCCTTTCGGATCCTCCAGATAAGCCTTCAACGTTGCCCGATCCCAGGTAATCCCGGAATTTTTCATCGCATCGGAATAAACATAATTGGCCGAAGTCCCCGCAGCCCGGCCAATGATGCCGTTGAGCTGCGGGCCAAAACCCGGGCGGGCCGAATCACCGACCTGATGGCAACCGCCGCACAGACGCGGAAAGATTTTCGCCCCGGCTGCAGGGTCGCCCTCAGCCTGGGCGCTGGCGCTGAAGATCAAGGCGAGAAGCAGTGTTGTGATGAATTTCATTGAACAGTCCAAACCTGGCTTTTCATGGCGTAGGCGCAGTTTACAGATAAGCGCCGACGATCGTTCTGACGGTGGTCAACGCCTGACGCAGCACCTCCATGTCCACCGAGCCGAGCGCCAGACGAATCGCATGGGGCGTGTTGGTCGACAGCGAAAACGGCTCGGCGGTAGTCACGGAAATCTGCTGCTGCATCAAATCGACCACGATCTGATCGGCGCGCACGTCTTCTGGCAACGGCAGCCACAGAAAATACGAGACCGGATGAGCAATGCAGCGCAGCCCTTTCAGCACCTCGGCCGCCAGGGCCTGTCGCGCCATGGCATCCTCACGTTTTTGCTGTTCGAGCACCGTGACGGTGCCGTCATCGAGCCAGCCACACGCGATCGCGGTCATGACCCCGGGCGTGTTCCACGTTGTCGCGCGAATGACCCGCTCCAGTGCAGGCACCTGAGCGAAAGGCGCCGCGATGAAGCCGACCCGCAAACCAGTGGCGATACTTTTCGACAGACCCAAGACATAAAACGTCCGTTCCGGTGCCAGATCGATCAAGGTTCGCGGCGGGTTCTCAACCAGAAACGCGTAGGCGGCATCTTCAATGAGCGTCAGATCATACCTGCGGGCAATCGCGACCAATCGCTCGCGCTGTTCCAGTGGCATGACCCAGCCCAGCGGATTGTGCAGTGTCGGCATGCTGTACACGGCGCGTACCGCACGCTGGCGACAGAGCTTGTCGAGTGCCGGCAAATCCGGGCCATGTTCCGTCATCGGTATCGCCAGCACTTCCAGGTGCAGCGCTTCGGCCAGCACCTTGAAACCGGAATAGGTCAGCGCATCGGCGGCGATCACGTCGCCGGGTTTGAGCAGGGCCATCAGGGTCACCGCCAAACCTTGCTGAGCGCCATTGACGAACAGCACTTGGCCCGTTTCGACCGTCACGCCGCGTGCCGATAAATGCCGCGCGACCGAAGCACGTTCGTGGGCACGTCCTCCGTGGGGCTGATAACGCAGCAGCGCTTCCAGATCACCGGACAACGCCAGTTGGCGCAACGCCACGCGCAACAATTCGGCCTGACCGGGCAACGCTGGATAGTTGAAATTCAGGTCGATCATGCCGACCGCCACGTCTTTCTGATCGATGCCCTGCCCCGGCGCCAACGATGTTTCACGGACGAAGGTGCCGCGCCCGGCTTCGCCGCTGACCAGGCCCATCGCCTCGAGCTCGGCGTACACCCGTGATGCGGTGGCCAGCGCCAGTCCTTCCTGCGCGGCCAGTTGCCGATGTGTTGGCAATCGCATGCCCGGCGCCAGACGGCCGCAGCGAATGTCCGCCGCATATCGGTCAACCAATGTTTTGTAACGAGAACGGGGCATGCCGGCTGTATCCATGACAATTTTTTGATTGTGCTGATTCTCGGCTCTAGCATCGCAGCAATACAAGCCACTTTTGAGCGCCACCGACATGCACACAACATCGACTGCGGCCAACCCGGCTCTGGAAAAAACCAGTGGCTGGATCAACGGTTTTATCGGCGTGCTGATTTTCAGCGGCTCGCTGCCGGCCACACGGTTGGCGGTGCTGGAGTTCGAGCCGGCATTTCTGACCGTGGCGCGAGCTGCGATTGCCGGAGGGTTGGCCTTGGGGCTCTTGCTGTTGTTCAAACAGCGGCGACCGGCTCGCGAGCAGTGGCTGTCGTTGTTGATTGTGTCGTTGGGCGTAGTCGTAGGTTTTCCGCTATTAACCGCGTTGGCATTGCAGCACGTGACGTCGGCGCATTCGATCGTGTTTGTAGGATTGCTGCCGTTGGCCACAGCGATATTTGGCGTATTGCGCGGCGGTGAGCGACCACGGCCGGTGTTCTGGATTTTTTCGATTCTGGGCAGTGCGCTGGTGGTGGGCTTCGCTTTGTCCCAGGGACTGAGCGCCGCACCGACCGGGGACTTGCTGATGCTCGCGGCGATTCTGGCCTGCGGCCTCGGTTACGCCGAAGGTGCGAAGCTGTCGCGCAGCCTCGGCGGCTGGCAAGTGATCTGCTGGGCTTTGGTGTTGTCGTTTCCGCTGATGGTGCTGTTGAGTCTGTGGCTGGCGCCCGCCTCGTTCGCCAACATCAGCCTGTCGGCGTGGATGTGCCTGGGTTACGTGTCGCTGTTCAGCATGCTGATCGGCTTCGTGTTCTGGTACCGCGGCCTCGCCCAGGGCGGGATCGCCGCGGTCGGGCAGTTGCAACTGCTGCAACCGTTTTTCGGTCTGGCACTGGCGGCGACGTTGTTGCGCGAGCAAGTCAGCGCCAGCATGCTGGGCGTGACGCTAGGAGTGATTTTGTGTGTGGCTGGGGCAAAGAAATTTGCCAAATAGGACTCAGTGTTCGGCTTTCCATTGCCGAGGACTGAACCCGGTCTTGCGCCGAAAGGCCCGGGCCAGCGCCGAAGGACTTTCGTATCCGACCTCCTCGGCAATCAGCGCAATCGGCCGGCCTTCGCGCAGACGTTTCTGGGCCAGGCTGACCCGCCAGCTCAACAGATAATCGGCCGGCGTCTGCCCGACTACGCGACGAAACTGCTCGGCAAAACCGGCGCGGGACTGGTTCGCGGCCGCAGCCAGATCGGCGACGCTCCACGGCTTGTGCGGTTGCTCATGGATCAGGTTCAAAGCCTTGGACAAGCGCGGGTCAGCCAGCCCGGCCATCATGCCCGGCTGCTGATCGCGATTGCCGATGAGATGGCGCAGCAGCAGGATTACCAGCAATTCGAACAGGCGATCCATCACCGCCACTCGCCCGCAATGCCCTTCAAACGCCTCGTTGAACAACCAGTCAAGAGTGCTGCGCAATTGCGGTATGTCGGTGAGTTTCAATACCAGATAGTCGGGCAAGGCGGCTGCCAGGGCATTGCCCGAACCGCCATCGAAGGTCAGCGAGGCGCACACCACCCGGCTGGCCATGGCCTCGTCGGCAAACATGCGGTGGGTGAACGGGCGGGGAAAGAAAATCAGCGACGGCTCTTCCAGACGGATCTCCCGCTCGTTGCCCGGTTTGAGCAGCAACGCCCCGGCCTGCAGAACATGCACATGCCCAACCGGCTCGCCCTGGTGAACACTGACGCCGCAAAACGCGCCGCTATGAAAAGTGCCGGCGTTCACGCCGAAATGACCGAGTAGTGTGGAAAGGCGATCCATGGCTGACTCCCAAAAGCATATCTGGACGATCTGCCGCATATCCTCGACGATTTGCCGCCAATACGCCATGGGCCGCCTTTAAGATCTCTCCATCGCCGCTGCACTTCGCAGCGCAACTGAGGAGAATCATCATGAGCCGCATCCCTGCAATCAGCCTCGACACCGCCACCGATGTCACCCGTCCTGCACTGGAAGGCGTGAAGAAAAAAATCGGTTTCCTGCCCAACGTCTTCACCACCCTCGCCCAGGCACCGGTGGCACTCGACACTTATCTGCAAGCGTCGGCCATCCTCGGCAAGACCTCACTGAACGCAAAGGAAAAAGAAGCGATTTACCTCGCCACTTCGCAGGTCAACGGTTGCGACTACTGCCTGTCCGCACACACTGTATTTGCCGACAAGGCCGGGCTTTCGGCACAGGACATCGTTGCGGCACGTCACGGCGAACTGAATGCCTACGCCGCCCTGGCCCGTCAATTGACCGAAACCCGCGGGCACTTGAGCGACGAACAACTCGCTGCTGCCCATGGCGCCGGTATCGATGACCGCAAGATCATCGAAGTGATTGCCTTGGTGGCCGTACAGACGCTGACCAACTACCTGAACAACACCGCACTCACCGATATCGACTTCCCGGCAATCGATGCCTGAGCAGTGGTTCAAAAAACCGTGATAAATCCGCTGGCGCAAGAGCAGGCTTTTGCGCCAGCCATCGGTTTTGCTGCCATGATGGCCGTCCAGAGAATCTGCTGCGCAAACAAGTGCCTGGTGTGCTGAAACCAAACACCCTGCGCGAAGGTCTCTGTCTCAGACAGACGCCCGGAAAAACACGAACCTCATGACAGACTGGTTGCAAGACAACGGCGAGATGGCCGGGCAGATCCGCCGTCACGACTGGGCGAATTCGCCCCTCGGCCCGTTGCAAGACTGGCCCGATGTACTCAAGACCACCGTCTCGCTCAGCCTCGCGTCTCATTTCCCTCAGGCGATCGTCTGGGGCCCGCAGTTGATCACCCTTTATAACGACGCCTTCGTGCCGATTCTCGGCGACAAGCCGCACGCCCTGGGGCGTCCGTTCAGCGATATATGGCAAGAGGCGTGGCACGAAATCAGTCCGATTGCCGACGCGGCGTACGCGGGCCAAGCCACTTACATCGAAAACTTCGCCTTGCAGATCGAGCGCGGCAATGGCCCGGAACAGGCGTTCTTTACCTTTTGCTATAGCCCTGTTCGTGATTCTCGAGGCCAAGTCGTCGGCATGATCGACACTGTCACCGAGACGACCCAGACGGTTTACCTGAACCGGCGACTGGCCGTCCTCGATGCGATTGGCAACGCAGTCACCAATGCCACCGATGCGCAGGCAATCCTGGCAGCGAGCACGCGGCTGATGGTTGAGCAACTGCGTCTGTCCAACTGCGCCTACGCCGACATGGACGCCGATGAAAATGGTTTTACCATTCGCGGCGACTATGCAGCGCCGGGTTCGCAAAGCATCGTCGGCCATTATCAGTTGCGCGATTTCGGTGAGAAGGCTGTGCGTCTGCTGCGCGCCGGTGAGCCGCTGGTTATCCA
>Ga0308159_1001020_pt1 | contig 47086 bp, 52 predicted proteins | sample PhyCR1_FD_201040 | JGI IMG/M metagenome (GOLD analysis project Ga0308159, IMG submission 201040) | Phyllosphere microbial communities from UC Gill Tract Community Farm, Albany, California, United States - DLSLC.R1 | ecosystem: Host-associated > Plants > Phyllosphere > Unclassified | place: USA...
CGCACGACCATGACCCAGAACAACAACTTCACCACCGGCCGCGTGTACGAGCACGTGCTGCGCAAGGAGCGCCGTGGTGATTATCTGGGTGCCACCATCCAGGTGATTCCGCACATCACCGACGAGATCAAGCGTCGCATCATCAAGGGCGCCGGCGATGCCGACGTGGCCCTGGTGGAAATCGGCGGTACCGTGGGTGACATCGAGTCGCAACCGTTCCTCGAAGCCATCCGTCAACTGCGTGTGGAAGTCGGTTCCAAGCGCGCGATGCTGATGCACCTGACGCTGGTTCCGTACATCGCCACCGCTGGCGAGACCAAGACCAAGCCGACCCAGCACTCGGTAAAAGAGCTGCGTTCGATCGGCTTGCAGCCGGACGTGCTGATCTGCCGCTCCGACCATCCGGTGGATGTGTCGTCGCGCCGCAAGATCGCGCTGTTCACCAACGTTGAAGAGCGTGCGGTGATCTCCCTGGAAGACGTCGACACCATCTACAAGATCCCGGCCGTGCTGCACGCCCAGGGCCTGGACGATTTCGTCGTCGAGCGTTTCGGCCTGCAGTGCAACGGTGCTGACCTGTCCGAGTGGGAAAAAGTGGTGGACGCCAAGCTCAACCCAGAGCACGAAGTCACCATCGCCATGGTCGGCAAGTACATGGAACTGCTGGACGCCTACAAGTCGCTGATCGAAGCGATGAGTCATGCCGGCATTACCAACCGTACCAAGGTCAACCTGCGCTACATCGATTCCGAAGACATCGAGAACCAGGGCACCGCGCTGCTGGAAGGCGTCGATGCGATCCTGGTTCCAGGCGGTTTTGGCCTGCGTGGCGTGGAAGGCAAGATCACCGCGGTGCAATACGCTCGCGAGAACAAGGTGCCGTACCTGGGTATCTGCCTGGGCATGCAAGTGGCGGTCATCGAGTTCGCCCGTAATGTCATGGGCTGGAAAGACGCCAACTCCACCGAGTTCGATCGCACCAGCGGCCATCCGGTCGTCGGCCTGATCACCGAGTGGGAAGACGCCACCGGTGCCGTTGAAGTACGTACCGAAGCTTCCGACCTGGGCGGCACCATGCGTCTGGGCGCTCAGGAATGCTTGCTGGAAGCGGGCTCCAAGGTCCACGACTGCTACGCCAAGGACGTGATCATCGAGCGTCACCGTCACCGTTACGAAGTGAACAACAAGCTGCTGCCGCAACTGATCGAGGCTGGCCTGAAGATCTCCGGTCGCTCGGGTGACGGCGCGCTGGTTGAAGTGGTCGAGGCCCAGGATCATCCATGGTTCGTCGCTTGCCAGTTCCACCCCGAGTTCACCTCGACTCCCCGTGACGGCCACCCACTGTTCAGCGGTTTCGTCAAAGCAGCATTGGCTCAACACCAGAAGAAGGCGTGACCCTGATGGCGCAGAAGATCATCCGCGTAGGCAACATCGAGATCGCCAACGACAAGCCGATGGTGCTGTTCGGCGGCATGAACGTGCTGGAAAGCCGCGACATGGCGATGCAGGTCTGTGAAGAATACGTGCGGGTCACCGAGAAGCTCGGTATCCCCTACGTGTTCAAGGCCAGTTTCGACAAGGCCAACCGTTCGTCGGTGACCTCCTACCGTGGCCCGGGCCTGGAAGAAGGCATGCGGATTTTCGAAGACGTGAAGCAGGCCTTTGGCGTGCCGATCATCACCGACGTCCACGAGCCGGCCCAGGCTGCCGTGGTCGCCGAAGTCTGCGACATCATCCAGCTGCCGGCCTTCCTTTCGCGGCAGACCGACCTGGTGGTGGCCATGGCCAAGACCGGCGCGGTGATCAACATCAAGAAAGCCCAGTTCCTCGCACCCCAGGAAATGAAACACATCCTGAGCAAGTGCGAAGAGGCGGGCAACGATCAGTTGATCCTCTGCGAGCGCGGTTCCAGCTTCGGCTACAACAACCTGGTCGTGGACATGCTCGGCTTCGGCATCATGAAGCAGTTCGAATACCCGGTGTTCTTCGATGTGACCCACGCCCTGCAGATGCCGGGTGGTCGCGCCGACTCCGCTGGCGGTCGCCGGGCCCAGGTCACCGACCTGGCCAAGGCCGGCATGAGCCAGTCTCTTGCCGGGCTGTTCCTCGAAGCCCATCCGGATCCGGACAACGCCAAGTGCGACGGTCCTTGCGCCCTGCGCCTGGACAAGCTCGAGCCGTTCCTGGCCCAGCTCAAGGCCCTGGACGAGCTGGTCAAGAGTTTTCCGACGGTAGAAACCGCGTAAAACCGATTTCTCCGGTAAAGTACCGCACGATTATTGCTCAGGCCCCCGGGCCTGAGCCTTATCGTCTGCAAGACTGCCCGCTTTCCCCGCCTTGCCGACGGTAAAAGATTTCCTACAGCTGCGTCGTTTTCGTCAACTTTGGAGTGTTTACAACAATGGCAAAAATCGTCGACATCAAAGGTCGTGAAGTTCTCGACTCCCGTGGCAACCCCACTGTCGAAGCGGACGTGCTTCTCGACAACGGCATCATCGGCAGTGCATGCGCGCCGTCCGGTGCTTCCACCGGCTCGCGCGAAGCGCTGGAGCTGCGTGATGGCGACAAGAGCCGTTACCTGGGCAAGGGCGTGCTCAAGGCGGTAGCCAACATCAACGGTCCGATCCGCGACCTGCTGCTGGGTAAGGACCCGATCGATCAGAAGGCCCTGGATCAGGCCATGATCAAGCTCGACGGTACCGAGAACAAGGCCACCCTGGGCGCCAACGCGATCCTCGCCGTGTCCCTGGCTGCTGCCAAGGCCGCCGCTCAGGACCAGGACCTGCCGCTGTACGCCCACATCGCCAACCTCAATGGCACTCCGGGCGTCTACTCGATGCCGGTACCGATGATGAACATCATCAACGGTGGCGAGCACGCCGATAACAACGTCGACATCCAGGAGTTCATGGTGCAGCCGGTTGGCGCCAAGTCCTTCTCGGAAGGCCTGCGCATGGGCACTGAAATCTTCCATCACCTCAAAGCCGTGCTGAAGGCCCGTGGCCTGAACACCGCAGTGGGTGACGAAGGCGGTTTCGCACCGAACCTGGCTTCCAACGAAGACGCTCTGAAAGTGATCTCCGAAGCCGTGGCCAACGCCGGTTACACCCTGGGCACCGACGTGACCCTGGCCCTGGACTGCGCTGCCAGCGAATTCTATGAAGATGGCAAGTACAACCTGTCCGGCGAAGGCCAGGTGTTCACCGCCGAAGGTTTCGCCGAGTACCTCAAAGGCCTGACCCAGCGCTACCCGATCATCTCCATCGAAGACGGCCTGGACGAGTCCGACTGGGCCGGCTGGAAAATCCTTACCGACAAGATCGGCGAGAAGGTTCAACTGGTCGGCGACGACCTGTTCGTGACCAACACCAAGATCCTGAAAGAAGGCATCGACAAGAAGATCGCCAACTCGATCCTGATCAAGTTCAACCAGATCGGCACCCTGACCGAAACCCTGGAAGCCATCCAGATGGCCAAGGCTGCCGGCTACACTGCGGTGATCTCCCACCGTTCCGGTGAAACCGAAGATTCGACCATCGCCGACCTGGCCGTGGGTACCTCGGCTGGCCAGATCAAGACCGGCTCCCTGTGCCGTTCCGACCGCGTTTCCAAGTACAACCAATTGCTGCGTATCGAAGAGCAATTGAACGGCAAGGCCAAGTACAACGGTCGCGGTGAGTTTCGCGGCTAAGCAGTAGATGGTAAAAAGACACCGGATTGTGTCGGGAAAATCGCTACAGCGAGTTTTTTGCCACTAATCTGATGCCTTAAGAGCACAAGCCTGGGTCTTCCAGGCTTCGTGCTATCAGTAGGTCCGAAGTTGTTGGCATGGCTGTCTTTTTTCACTGGATACCCGATATTCGATGCGCAGTCCCAATTGGTTGTTCCTGGTCTTGCTCTTGCTGCTGGCTGGCTTGCAGTACCGCCTGTGGGTGGGGAACGGCAGCTTGGCCCAGGTTGCTGACCTGACTCAGCAGATTGCCGACCAGCACGCTGAAAACGAGCGTTTGCTGGAACGAAATCGCGTACTCGATGCGGAAGTCATGGAGCTGAAAAAAGGCATGGAGACCGTGGAAGAACGGGCTCGCCATGAGTTGGGTATGGTCAAGGAGGGTGAAACCCTCTACCAGTTGGCCCAATGAGCGACGTATTGCCGGCCTTCTGGGCCGTGATTCCTGCCGCGGGCGTTGGTGCCCGCATGGCCGCGGACCGCCCCAAGCAGTACCTGCAACTGGGTGGACGCACAATTCTTGAACACAGCCTGGGCTGCTTTCTCGACCACCCCGGCCTCAAGGGGCTGGTGGTCAGCCTGGCGGTTGATGATCCTTACTGGCCGGCCCTGGCTTGCGCCCATGATTCGCGGATCCAGCGGGTCGAAGGTGGTGCTGAGCGTTCCGGCTCGGTGCTCAATGCCTTGCTCCATCTGCACGCCCAGGGCGCTGCCGATGACGACTGGGTGCTGGTTCACGATGCCGCCCGGCCCAATCTTTCCCGGGATGACCTGGACAAACTGCTGGGTGAGTTGGTGGATGACCCGGTGGGGGGGCTGCTCGCAGTTCCGGCCCGGGACACCCTGAAACGTGTGGACAAGCACGGTCGAGTGCTGGAAACCGTTGACCGCAGTTTGATCTGGCAAGCCTACACACCGCAGATGTTCCGCCTCGGTGCCCTGCATCGGGCCCTGGCCGACAGCCTGGTGGCCGATGTGGCGATTACCGATGAAGCTTCGGCGATGGAATGGGCCGGCCAGGCGCCGCGCCTGATCGAAGGCCGCTCGGATAACCTCAAGGTCACCCGTCCCGAAGACCTGGAATGGTTGCGCCAGCGCTGGTCCAACCGCCGCTGACTGCTGGCTTGCGCTGCACCTTGTAGCTGCTGGTGCAGGCTGCGAACGACTCGGAAGGAGGCGCCGCTCTGGAGGCCCTGAAGGCCCTGCGGGCCTTGTCACCGCCTGCGGCAGCAGCTACAGGTCGCGGTATTCCGGGCGCTGCGCCAGCCCTTGTTTCAGATAATCCACCAGCTTGCGCACTTTCGGTGACAGGTGCCGTTGCTGCGGGTACAGCGCCCAGACTGCGGTGTTGGGCGGTTGGTGAGCTTCCAGCAAGGAAATCAGCGTACCGTTCTGCAAGTGCTCCAGGACGTAGTAGTCCGGCAACTGGCACAGCCCCACCCCTTGCAAGGCCGCGTCCAGCACCGCCTGCCCGCTGTTGCAGCGCCAATTACCCTGCACCCGTTGCGAAAATTCGCGCCCATCCAGTTCCAATTGCCAGATATCCGAGCTGCCGATCAGGCAGTTGTGCCGGCTCAACTCCGACAGGCTGTGCGGGCGTCCATAACGTTCCAGGTAGGAGGGCGAGGCGCATAGGTACATGCGGCGTGGGGCCAGGCGAGTGGCGACCAGGCGCGAGTCCTGCAGGCGCCCAAGGCGAATCGCCAGGTCCAGCCCTTCATGCACCAGGTCCAGGGGGCGGTTGCTGAGCTCTATATCCACCCGCAACTGCGGATAAAGGCTCATGAACCGGGTAACCAGCGGCACGATAAAGCGCTCGCCGTAGGCCACTGCACAGGTCATGCGCAGCATGCCCTTGGGCTCGCTGGTCAGGTCGCCTACGGCCCGCAGGGCCTCCTCGCGACCATCCTGCAAGCGTTGGCAATGCTGGAGAAAGGTCTGCCCGGCCTCGGTCAGGGTCACCCGGCGGGTACTGCGATACAGCAGGCGAGTCTGCAAGCGCTCCTCAAGCCGTGCCACCTGACGGCTGATATGGGACGAAGAGACCCCCAGGCGCTCGGCGGCAGCGGTGAACTGGCTGCATTCGGCGACCGCGACAAATTCGTCGATACCTTCCCAACGGTTGTCATTCATTGATTGTCCCCATGCAGCAATAATGTTTTGCTTTTGCCTGGATTATTCATCGCATTGCGCTGTTTTACACTCTGTGCCTCGTTTTTATTCGCTGGAGAGTCAGGATGATCAAGTCACGTGCTGCCGTAGCCTTCGAGGCCAAGAAGCCGCTGGAAATCGTCGAAGTGGATGTCGCCATGCCCAAGGCGGGCGAGGTGCTGCTGCGGGTCGTCGCCTCCGGCGTCTGCCACACCGACGCCTACACGCTGTCTGGTGCCGACCCTGAAGGCATCTTCCCGGCGATCCTCGGCCACGAAGGCGGTGCGGTGGTGGAGGCGGTGGGCGAGGGCGTGACCTCGGTGGCTGTGGGTGACCATGTGATCCCGCTGTACACCCCGGAATGCGGCAAGTGCAAATTCTGCCTGTCGGGCAAGACCAACCTCTGTCAGGCCATTCGCGCCACCCAGGGCAAGGGTCTGATGCCTGATGGCACCACGCGTTTTTCCTACAAGGGTCAGCCGATTTTCCACTACATGGGTACCTCGACCTTTTCCGAGTACACCGTGCTCCCGGAAATCTCCGTGGCCAAGATTCCCAAGGAAGCGCCGCTGGAAAAGGTCTGCCTGCTGGGGTGCGGCGTGACCACCGGGATCGGAGCGGTGATCAACACCGCCAAGGTCAAGGCCGGTGATACCGTGGCCATCTTCGGCCTGGGCGGCATTGGCCTGTCGGCGGTCATCGGTGCGGTCAAGGCCAAGGCCGGGCGCATCATCGCCATCGATATCAACCCGGCCAAGTTCGAGATCGCCAAGCAACTGGGCGCCACCGACTGCGTCAATCCGAAGGATTTCGACCGTCCGATTCAGGAGGTCATTGTCGACATGACTGATGGCGGCGTGGATTTCTCCTTCGAGTGCATCGGCAATGTGCAACTGATGCGTGCGGCCCTGGAGTGCTGCCACAAGGGCTGGGGCGAATCGGTAATCATCGGCGTGGCCGGTGCCGGCCAGGAAATCTCCACCCGTCCCTTCCAATTGGTGACCGGCCGGGTATGGCGCGGCTCAGCCTTTGGTGGCGTGCGCGGGCGCAGCGAGCTGCCAAGCTACGTGGAAATGTCCCAGACCGGCGAGATCCCCCTGGATACCTTCATCACCCACACCATGGGCCTGGAAGATATCAACAAGGCGTTCGACCTGATGCACGAAGGCAAGAGCATTCGCTCCGTCATTCACTTCTAAGAGCAGCGGCAAGCGGCAAGCCACAGGCGCCAAGCGGGAGTTCCGCTGCGGCCCATGGCTTGCGGCGTGCCGCTGGAGGTCTGCCATGAGTCTGGAAAACCTTTCCTGCCAGAAAAGCTTCGGCGGCTGGCATAAACGCTACAAGCATCATTCCCGGGTGCTGGGCTGTGACATGGTGTTCGCCGTGTATTTGCCGCCCCAGGCCGAGCAGGGCGGTAAGCTGCCGGTGCTTTACTGGTTGTCCGGCCTGACCTGTACCGACGAGAACTTCATGCACAAGGCCGGGGCTCAACGCATGGCTGCCGAGCTGGGCCTGATCATCGTCGCTCCGGATACCAGCCCGCGTGGCCCTGGCGTGCCCGGTGACCCGGACGGTGCCTGGGATTTCGGTCTGGGTGCCGGGTTCTACCTGAACGCGACGCAGGAGCCCTGGGCCCAGCATTACCGGATGCACGATTATGTGGTGAACGAGCTGCCGGAGCTGGTGGAGGCGCATTTTCCCGCTTCGCATAAGCGTGGGATCAGCGGGCACTCCATGGGCGGTCACGGGGCATTGGTGTGCGCGCTGCGTAATCCGGGGCGCTATCAGTCGGTTTCGGCCTTCGCTCCCATCAGCAACCCGATGGATTGCCCCTGGGGGCAGAAGGCGTTTTCCCGTTACCTGGGGGAGGAACGCTCACGCTGGCGCGAGTGGGATGCCAGCGTGCTGATCGCCGAAGCCACCGAGAAGCTGCCGTTGCTGGTGGATCAGGGGGATCGTGACGACTTCCTTGCCGGTCAGCTCAAGCCTGAAGTGCTGCAGCAAGCGGCAAAGAATGCCGGGCATGAGCTGACGTTGCGGATGCAGCCGGGGTACGACCACAGCTACTTCTTTATCGCCAGTTTCATAGACGACCACTTGCAGCACCATGCACGTGCTCTTAACGCCTAATACCTGCCAAAGCAGGTAGAATCACGCCCTGACTTTTTCGGGGCGTTTTTTTATGCGTATTGGCCACGGCTACGATGTGCACCGTTTCGCTGAGGGCGACTTCATCACGTTGGGGGGGGTGCGTATTGCCCACCATTTCGGGCTGCTCGCGCACTCCGATGGTGATGTGCTGTTACACGCACTCAGTGATGCCCTTCTGGGCGCTGCCGCGCTGGGTGATATCGGCAAGCACTTTCCGGACACCGATCCGCAGTTCAAGGGCGCCGACAGCCGTGTCCTGCTGCGTCATGTTGTCGCGCTGATTCATGCCAAGGGCTGGAAGATCGGCAACGTCGACAACACCATCGTCGCCCAGGCACCGAAAATGGCACCTCACATTGAAACCATGCGGGCCTTGATTGCCGAGGACCTGCAGGTCGAGCTGGACCAGGTGAACGTGAAGGCAACCACCACCGAAAAACTCGGCTTTGTCGGCCGCGAGGAAGGCATCGCCGTGCATTCCGTGGCCTTGTTGCAACGCCCATGAATGAACTGCAATTGTTGGGCCCGCGGGCCTATGGCGATGCCCTGGGCAGCGCCGTACTCAAGGCCACTGCCGAAGACTTCCAGGTTGATGAAGTACTCGATATCCCGCTGAGCGGGGAAGGCGAGCATCTGTGGCTGTGGGTGGAAAAACGCGGCTTGAACACCGAGGAAGCGGCGCGGCGGATCGCCAAGGCGGCGGGGGTGTCGTTGCGCACCGTCAGCTATGCCGGGCTCAAGGATCGCCAGGCGCTGACCCGCCAGTGGTTCAGTGTGCAACTGCCGGGCAAGGCCGATCCGGATCTTGGCGCAGCGGAAAATCACACTCTGAAGATCCTCGAGGCCACCCGCCACAAGCGCAAATTGCAGCGTGGGGCCCATGCCGCCAATGGCTTTACCCTGCGTCTGACAGAGCTCAAGGCGGATCAGGCAGCCATCGACGAGCGCCTGAAGAGGATTGCCGCTCAAGGTATTCCCAACTATTTCGGCGCCCAGCGCTTCGGCTACGACGGTGGCAACCTGGCGGACGCCCGTAGCTGGGCTGCCCGCCAGGCGCTGCCGGAGCAGCGCAATGTGCGTTCGCGCCTGTTGTCCACCGCCCGCAGCTACCTGTTCAATCAGGCGCTGGCAGCGCGAGTGGCGGACGGCACTTGGCAGCAGGCGCAAGTGGGCGACTTGCTGGCATTTACCGACAGCCGCAGCTTTTTCATGGCCGGCCCGGATGAATGCACGGATCCGCGCCTGGCAATTCTTGACTTGCATCCCACAGGCCCGTTGTGGGGCGAAGGCGAGTCTCCGGCGGGTGGTGTGGTTCATGAACTTGAACAGCAGATGGCCGACCGCGAGGCGGCACTGTGCGAATGGCTGATAAAAGCCGGCATGAGCCACGAACGACGCATCCTGCGGCTGCCCATTGGCGGTTTGACGTGGCATTATCCCGAGCCTGATATTCTGCAACTGGAATTCGTCCTCCCGGCCGGATGTTTCGCCACCGCCTTGGTGCGTGAACTCGTCGATCTGGTGCCGGTGGGGCAGACGGACAGCTCATGCGCATTCTGATTTCTAACGATGATGGGGTAACTGCACCCGGTATCGCGGCGTTGCACGCTGCGCTGGCGGATTACGCCGAGTGCGTGGTTATCGCTCCGGATCAAGACAAAAGCGGCGCCAGCAGCTCGCTGACGCTCGACCGTCCGTTGCATCCGCACACCCTTGGCAACGGCTTTATCAGCATCAATGGCACCCCCACCGACTGTGTTCACCTGGGGCTCAACGGCCTGCTGGAGCATGACCCGGACATGGTGGTGTCGGGCATCAACCTGGGGGCCAACCTCGGTGATGACGTGCTGTACTCCGGGACGGTCGCCGCTGCATTGGAAGGGCGCTTCCTGCAACGCCCTGCGATCGCCTTTTCGCTGGTCTCGCGCCAGGTGGAGAACCTTGCGACCGCAGCCTATTTCGCGCGCAAGCTGGTGCAAGCCCAGGCCTTGCTGGATTTACCACCACGGACGGTGTTGAACGTGAATATTCCCAACCTGCCGCTTGATCATATTCGGGGCATCCAGTTGACCCGCCTGGGCCATCGCGCCCGTGCTGCGGCACCGATGAAGGTGGTCGACCCCCGCGGCAAGGCGGGTTACTGGATCGCTGCCGCCGGCGACGCCGAGGATGGCGGGCCCGGCACCGACTTTCATGCAGTGATGCAGGGCTACGTGTCTGTCACGCCGCTGCAGCTGGATCGCACCTTCAATGACGCGTTCAGGAGTCTGGATGGCTGGTTGGAGGGGCTGCGCTGATGGCTCGCGAGCAAGACGATCTGCTGCGGCGGGGAATCGGCATGACTTCCCAGCGTACCCGCGAACGCCTGATCCAGCGCCTGTATGACGAGGGGCTGTCCAACCCTCAGGTACTGGAAGTGATTCGGCGCACACCGCGGCATCTGTTTGTCGATGAGGCCCTGGCCCATCGTGCCTATGAAGACACGGCGCTGCCGATCGGCCACAACCAGACCATCTCCCAGCCTTATATGGTGGCCCGCATGAGTGAGCTGCTGCTGGCGGCCGGGCCGCTGGACAAGGTACTGGAGATCGGCACCGGTTCGGGCTACCAGACTGCGGTGTTGTCGCAGCTGGTGGAGCGGGTGTTTTCGGTGGAGCGGATCAAGGTCCTGCAAGACCGGGCCAAGGAGCGCCTGCAGGAATTGAACCTGCGCAACGTCGTATTTCGCTGGGGCGACGGCTGGGAAGGCTGGCCGGCGCTGGCGCCCTATAACGGCATCATCGTCACTGCCGTCGCCACCGATATCCCCCAGGCCCTGCTCGATCAACTCGCGCCTGGCGGGCGCCTGGTGATTCCGGTGGGGGCAGGGGAGGTGCAGCAGTTGATGCTGATCATCCGTGAAGAACAGGGCTTTGCCCGGCACGTCCTGGGGGCGGTGCGTTTTGTGCCGTTGCTCAATGGTCCCCTGGCCTGAAGGCATTTATCAGGCTGGGGTGAATTCTGTCTGGCGGGCTGTGTCTTAGTGCCGTATCGATCGTCAATGAGTGATACGACGGTCAGAGGCAGGTTCTTGCGGCTGTCCTTGTGCTGGGCCAGCGGTAAAGCGCCTGTGTCCAGTTATACTTGCGTCACTTCACGCCTGAGTCAGGCAATCTATATCGTCAACCACCACAAAGGGAGCGGCGGGTGAGTCTCACAGTCATTGCGCAGCGTATAGGTACAACAAGCTTTCAGCGACTGATGATTGGCCTTGCCTTGAGTTCCTTGTTGGTCGGTTGCTCCAGCACCAAATCCAGCAGCGTGGGGGTGGTCGAGCGCAGTAACACTGTTGCGCCGCAGCGCCCTACGGTGACCACCGGGCAGTACGCGGTGCGTCGCGGAGACACCTTGTTTTCCATTGCCTTCCGCTATGGCTGGGACTACAAGGCGCTGGCCGCTCGCAACAACATCGCCGAGCCTTACACCATCCATCCCGGGCAGGTCATTCGCTTTGACGGCCGCACTGGCACTACGCCGGCGACGGTTGTTACCAGCACCCAGTCCAGTGCCTCTTCCTCCAGCAAGACCACGGTCATTCGTCGCCCGGCAGGCACCACGACAACGCCTGCAACTGCCACCACCACCAACCCAGCGAGCAAGCCGGCGCCTGCTCCGGCTACCCCCGCGGGCCCCGCTCCTACGGGTTGGGGATGGCCTTCGAACGGTGTTCTGATTGGAAAATTTTCTTCAAACGGTAGTTTGAATAAAGGCATTGATATCGCCGGAGATTTGGGACAGCCTGTTTTAGCTGCGTCTGATGGGACGGTGGTTTACGCCGGGAGTGGCTTAAGGGGCTACGGCGAATTAGTCATCATCAAACACAACGAAACCTACGTCAGTGCTTACGGCCACAACCGCAAGCTATTGGTTCGGGAGGGACAGCAGGTCAAAGTCGGACAGACAATTGCCGAGATGGGATCAACTGGTACAGACCGGGTGAAACTGCACTTTGAGATTCGCCGACAAGGTAAACCTGTAGATCCGCTGCAATTCCTGCCACGTCGTTGATCCGTTACCAGCCTGTTCCGCTCACGTAGAGGGAACAGGCTCCAGCGTTGCCAGGGATAAAGGCGCCGCTTGAGCCTGAGGTCGAACTCACCAAAGGACTATAACAATGGCTCTCAGTAAAGAAGTGCCGGAGTTTGACATCGACGATGAGGTTCTCCTTATGGAGAGCAGCATCGATATGGATTCGATGTCGAATAATGAGGGGGCAACTCCACCTTCCGTTCGCACCAAATCCAAAAGCTCCGCTTCATTAAAGCAACACAAATACATTGATTACACGCGTGCACTCGATGCCACGCAGCTGTACCTCAATGAAATCGGTTTTTCTCCATTGCTCTCCCCCGAAGAGGAAGTGCACTTTGCGCGGTTGTCGCAAAGTGGTGATCCGGCCGGGCGCAAGCGCATGATTGAAAGCAACTTGCGGCTGGTGGTGAAAATCGCCCGGCGCTATGTCAATCGTGGCCTGTCGCTGCTGGACCTGATCGAAGAGGGCAACCTCGGGCTGATCCGAGCGGTGGAGAAGTTCGATCCGGAACGCGGCTTCCGCTTCTCGACCTATGCCACCTGGTGGATTCGTCAGACCATCGAGCGGGCCATCATGAATCAGACCCGGACCATCCGGTTGCCGATCCATGTGGTCAAAGAACTCAACGTCTACTTGCGCGCCGCCCGTGAGTTGACGCAAAAACTCGATCATGAACCCTCCCCCGAAGAAATCGCCAACCTGCTGGAGAAGCCGGTGGCCGAAGTCAAACGCATGCTCGGCCTGAACGAGCGGGTTTCTTCGGTTGATGTCTCCCTGGGCCCGGATTCGGACAAGACCCTGCTGGATACCCTGACCGACGACCGTCCGACAGATCCTTGTGAGCTGTTGCAGGACGACGATCTGTCACAAAGTATCGATCAGTGGCTTTCCGAATTGACCGAGAAGCAGCGTGAAGTGGTAGTGCGACGTTTCGGCCTGCGAGGACACGAGAGCAGCACCCTTGAAGATGTGGGCCTGGAGATCGGTCTGACCCGTGAGCGGGTTCGGCAGATCCAGGTTGAAGGGCTCAAGCGCCTTCGGGAAATTCTCGAGAAGAATGGATTGTCCAGTGAGTCGCTGTTTCAGTAGCCACTGGATCGATTCACAAGAGCCCCGATCGACTCGGGGCTTTTTATTGCACGCAGCTTGTGGTTTTGAATGGGCTATTGCCAGAGAAGTTGGCTTAACTCTCAACCGTCATGTAAGCCAAAGATTACTTTTTCGTACGCATTCGGTTCTCGGCTACTTCTGCGTTGTCTAGTTTTGCGTAGGCTGTTTTTTATATTATTGATTTATATAATATTTTTTATGAGTGGCTATGAGTTTCGACCAAGTTTCACACGAATAGTGCGATTGCTCTTGCCGGGGAACTCTCTAATATCAGCCCTGTGTCGACGGATAGACACAGCCATCAAGGACGATGGTCAGGACATCGCAGGAAGCGATTCATCAGGACGATGAAAAGGAACACAGGGACTAGGGAAAAATGTGGGCGGGTCATACCGCCCCTTTTTTTCGTCTGTCGAAAAGTCCCGCCGGAGTTTCCTTGCCCCAGAAACGCAAAAAGGCCCGCAAGGGGCCTTTGGGAACGCAGCTGCAATCAGCGTTCGAGATCCTTGATCTTGCCTTTGACGCCATCCCACTCTTCGGCATCCGGCAACGGATCTTTCTTTTCAGTGATGTTCGGCCAGATCTCTGCCAGCTCGACGTTCAACTGAATGAATTCTTGCATCTCTTCCGGGACTTCATCCTCGGAGAAAATCGCTACAGCGGGGCATTCAGGCTCACACAGTGCGCAATCAATGCACTCATCCGGGTGAATCACCAGGAAGTTCGGGCCTTCGTAAAAGCAGTCCACCGGACAGACTTCTACGCAGTCGGTGTACTTGCACTTGATGCAGTTGTCGGTGACGACGAAGGTCATTTCTAATTCTCTCCTCAGGCGGCGGCAGCGGAGCCCCTACATGACGGGGTCGCCAGGTTTGGGAGCGATAGTCTGCGCAACCAGGCTAATAGTCCGCAGCATCCCAAACCGCGCGAGATTCTAACAGCTTGAAGGCGTTCGCGTTAGATGCGTGTCTTCAATGTATAGAGCATTTCCAGCGCTCGGCGTGGCGTCATGTCATCCAGATCCAGCTTGGCCAGGTCGTCGAGCACCGGGTGCGGCAGGCTGGCGAACATGTCGCTTTGTTGCGGAACCGAGGGTTTGCCCGGTGCTTGAGGCGCCACTTCATGGGGCAAGCTGGTGGTTTCCAGGCGGCTCAAGTGCTCCCGGGCACGGGTGATGACTGCGCTGGGAACCCCGGCCAGCTGGGCTACCGCCAGCCCATAGCTCTGGCTGGCTGGGCCTGGAAGGACATGGTGCAGGAACACAATGCGCTCATTGTGCTCGGTGGCATTGAGGTGCACGTTGGCCACCAGCGGCTCGCTTTCCGGCAGTACCGTCAGTTCGAAATAGTGGGTGGCGAACAGGGTATAGGCGCGCAGGTGGGCGAGACGTTCTGCCGCAGCCCAGGCCAGGGAAAGTCCGTCAAAAGTGCTGGTACCGCGTCCCACTTCGTCCATCAGCACCAGGCTGCGTTCCGTTGCGTTGTGCAGGATGTTCGCGGTTTCGCTCATTTCCACCATGAAGGTCGAACGGCCGCCGGCCAGGTCGTCGCTGGAGCCGATACGGGTGAAGATCCGGTCCACCAGGGACAGCTCGCAGCTCGCCGCCGGGACGAAGCTGCCGATATGGGCCAGCAGCACGATCAGGGCCGTCTGGCGCATATAGGTGGATTTACCGCCCATGTTCGGGCCGGTGATCACCAGCATCCGCGTGTTGTCGTCCAGGCTCAGGTCGTTGGCCACGAACGGAGTGGTCAATACTTGCTCCACCACCGGGTGACGACCCTGGGTGATGCGCATGCAAGGCTCGCTGACAAAACGTGGGCAGTTGAGGTCCAGGTTCAAGGCGCGCTCGGCCAGGTTGCTCAACACGTCCAGCTCAGCCAGGGCACCAGCGGTATCCTGCAACGGCGGCAAATGGCTGATCAGGGTTTCCAGCAGCGCGTCGTAGAGCATCTTCTCCCGGGCCAGGGCACGGCTCTTGGCCGATAGCGCCTTGTCTTCGAACGCCTTGAGTTCCGGAGTGATGAAGCGCTCGGCGCCTTTCAATGTCTGGCGGCGAATGTAGTCCGCCGGGGCCTGTTCGGCCTGCTTGCTTGGCAGCTCGATGAAATAGCCATGGATACGGTTGTAGCCGACCTTGAGGTTGGCCAGGCCGGTACGGGCTTTCTCGCGGGCTTCCAGGTCAATCAGGAACTGTCCGGCGTTCTCGCTCAGCGACTGCAGCTCGTCGAGCTCGGCGTCGTAGCCGGTCTTGAGTACACCGCCGTCACGGATCACCGCCGGCGGGTTGTCGATGATGGCCTTGGCCAGCAGAGCGGCCAGCTCCGGGTAGGTGCTGGTGGTGGCAGCCAGCTGATTGAGGTGAGTGGCCTCCAGTTCGGTCATGGCTTCTTGCAGCTCCGGCAGTGCAGCCAGGGCATCACGTAGACGGGCCAAGTCCCGCGGACGGGCATTGCGCAGGCCGATCCTCGCCAGAATCCGCTCGATATCGCCGATTTCCTTCAACTGCGGTTGCAACCGTTCGAAACGGTAGCCGTCCAGCAGGCAAGTAATGGAGGACTGGCGCGCTTCCAGGACCTTGAGGTCGCGCAGCGGGCGGTTCAGCCAGCGGGTCAGCAAACGGCTGCCCATGGCGGTCTGGCAGCGATCGACCACCGATTGCAGGGTGTTGTCGCGCCCGCCCGCCAGGTTGGTGTCCAGTTCCAGGTTGCGACGGCTGGCACCGTCCAGCACCACGGTGTCATCCAGGCGCTCATGACGCAGGCTGCGCAGGTGGGGTAGGGCGGTACGCTGGGTTTCCTTGGCATAGCTGAGCAGGCAACCGGCGGCGCCGATGGCCAGGGTCAGGGTTTCGCAGCCAAAGCCCTTGAGGTCCTGGGTAGAGAACTGCTGGCAGAGGCTCTTGTGCGCCGAGTCCCGCTCGAAATCCCAGGGGGCACGGCGTCGCACACCGCGGCGTTTTTCTGCCGGCAAGCCTTGTGGCCAGTCGTCGGGGATCAGCAGCTCCACTGGGTTGATCCGCTCCAGCTCGGCCAGCAGATTCTCCCAGCCCCTGATCTCCAGGACGCTGAAGTTGCCGCTGGTGATGTCCAGCACCGCCAGGCCGAACAGACGCTCGTCGCCCAGCACGGCGGCGATCAGGTTGTCGCGGCGCTCATCCAGCAGAGCCTCGTCACTCACGGTGCCTGGCGTGATGATACGCACCACCTGGCGTTCCACCGGGCCCTTGCTGGTCGCCGGGTCCCCCACCTGTTCGCAGATCACCACCGACTCGCCGAGCTTTACCAGCTTGGCCAGGTAGCCCTCGGCGGCGTGGTAAGGAATACCGCACATGGGAATCGCCTGGCCGGCCGACTGCCCGCGCGCCGTCAGGGTGATGTCCAGCAGCTTGGCGGCCTTCTTCGCGTCTTCATAGAAGATCTCGTAGAAGTCGCCCATGCGGTAGAACATCAACTGATCAGGGTGCTGGTTCTTGAGGCGCCAGTACTGCTGCATCATCGGCGTGTGGGAGGACAGATCGGAGGTATTTTTACTCATCGGTATTCAGGCGGATTCGTTGAATGGGTGAAGCAAAGGAGCGCTGGGCTCGGCTTTTTGCAGATGGCGGCAAGGTTACCATGGGTGCCCTGGCCTCGCAGGCACCAAGGCGCTACTGTGTTTGTCCGGTAAATGCAGCACAAATATGCAAAACAGCATTTGTCATTGACTAAAAGTTCGAGCAATATGCGTTCTATGCAAATACGCAACGTTTCTACCGTCTTAAGAGAGCTGCTGGATCGTGACGGAATCTCCCCCACGGAGCTTCACCGTCGCACCGGTGTGCCTCAATCCACCCTCTCGCGGATTCTCAGCGGGAAGATCGTCGATCCTTCGGATAAGCACATCTCGCGGATCGCCGAATACTTCCAGGTGAGCACCGACCAGTTGCGTGGGCGCATGGATATCGCGCCTGCCCGGGCTGCTGCGCCCCGTGACGAGATTCATTCGGAACTCAAGGACATAAGCCTGTGGGACGACGATACCCCTGTCGATGACGACGAGGTGTCGGTTCCCTTTCTGCGCGAGGTTGAATTGGCTGCTGGATCAGGAAGATTCGTCATCGAGGAAAGCGAACGCGCCAGCCTGCGCTTCGGAAAGCGCAGCCTGCGGCACAACGGCGTGCAGTTCGACCAGGCCAAGTGCGTCACGGTGCGTGGCAACAGCATGTTGCCGGTGCTGCGGGACGGCGCCACGGTGGGCGTCAATGCCGGCAAATGCGCAATTGGCGACATCGTTGATGGCGACCTCTACGCGATCAACCACAACGGCCAATTGCGGGTGAAGCAGCTGTATCGCCTACCTACAGGGATCCGCCTGCGCAGCTTCAACCGCGATGAACACCCGGATGAGGACTACAGCTTCCAGGAGATCCAGGAAGAGCAGATCAGCATCCTCGGTCACGTCTTCTGGTGGGGCATGTACGCCCGCTAAGCCAGCCCTCTTGAACAAAGCCCGCCCTTGAGCGGGCTTTTTTTTGCCCGCGAAAAATCCCCAGCCCTTTGTTTATGCGCCCCATGCATTTCAGCAAATCTTGCGCATAAATAAATGCATTTACGCATTGACTGCATATGCATGAATGCATAATATGAGCCTCAAGCCGCGCAACAGCGGCTGCAAAGACGCTCTTTAGTGGCAAAGCAAAGGCAGCGATGAATCGGCCTCGACGGTTCAGAGGGTTGGCAACTGGCCCGGGTGTGCAGCGTAAAGCACCAAAAGCAGTTATCCGGCGGACAGGGTCGCGGTCGGAGGAACAATTTGAATGGGTCCGTACCGCACCAGTAGTGCCGAAAGACCAAGGTTTGCATTACTGAAAAGCCCGGGCGACCGGGCTTTTTGGAATGCCTGCCTAACGTGGGCCACCAACAGACAGGGACCCTTTGAAACATCGTTATCAGCCTTCTATCAACCGGCCATTTCGCTGGCCTCAATCCGCACGGGAGACGTGAATGACAAACGAGCAACAAGCGTTGCTGGACATGCCGATCTGGCTGGTCATCGTCCTGGCGCTGGTCGGTGGCGTTTCCGGTGAAATGTGGCGCGCCGACAAGGAGGGCGCCCGTGGCTGGTCGCTGCTGCGGCGTCTGGCACTGCGCTCCGGAGCCTGCGTGGTCTGCGGGGTCTCGGCGATCATGCTGCTGTATGCCGCCGGCGTGTCGATCTGGACCGCCTGCGCCTTCGGTTGCCTGACCGCCATGGCCGGCGCCGACGTCGCCATCGGCCTTTATGAGCGCTGGGCGGCCAAGCGCATCGGGGTATGCGAACCGCCTTCCCGGGATTCCCATTCGGACCAGCCTTGACTCACCGGGCGGCTACCGCCCTCAACATGGTCGTGCGCCCCGGGCTTTCGCCACCGGGGCCGCTTCGGCCTGATTCTGGAAGCAGACAATGAGCGTACTGACGCAGCTACCCGAGGCCATCACGTCCACGATCAAGACGGCCATGCCGCATCTGCACAAGGTCGAGGCATTTCCCGAGACCGTTGATGGCTCCGCCGAGACAGCGATCTACTTTGCAATCACCGGCATGGACCCGGGAGCTGATCCGGGCGACGGCCGTAGTTGCCTGCGGGCGACCTTCGAGGCCCGGGTGCGGGTTGACCCGAGCCTTGCGCAAGCCTCCTTGCAGGCGGTTGTTCTGGCAGCGCAGCTCATGGACCTGCTGCGTTGCCAGTACTGGAATCTTGATTCTGTCGATAGTGCGAAGGCGGTGTGGGCCAAACCAGCCGGCACGGCCGTGGATTCGGCGCCGAAAACCGAGTGGACCGTGCAATGGCAGCAGTCCATCTACCTGGGCCAGGAACAATGGCCCTGGCCCGATCAACCCCCGGGAACACTGGTATTGGGTTTCAGCCCCGACACCGGCCCCGGTCACGAGGGGCACTATCAGGCGCCGGAGCAGATGTCGTGAATTACGTCACCGCAACTCACGACCGAATGCTTTCTGGCCTGATCCTGCCTTGCGCTGTGGTCGGCGTGGACCTTGCCGCGGGCAGACTGCGGGTATCCGATGGCGCGGGCTGGACCAGCGCCTGGGTTCGCTGGCACAGCCAGGCCGCCGGCAAGGCCCGGCACTGGCGGGCGCCGAGCCTGGGGGAGCAGGGCGTACTGATCAGCCCCAGTGGCGAGCCGGCGCAGGGCACCTTCGTTCCCGGCCTATATGGCGATGCCGGTGCCCAGCCGGATAACCGCGAGCACGTCGAGGTCTGGCGCTTCGATGATGGCGGCTCGCTGGTCTACGACTGGCAGGCCAAGAGCTACAGCATCTCCCTGCCCAGCGGCACGGTGACGATTCAGGTCGGCACCAGTTCGGTCTTGGTGACGGACAGCAGCATTACCGGCAACGCCGACAGCATCACCCTGACGGGGGCAATCACCTTGAATGGCGAGGTGCAAATCAACGGTGCGAGCTTGAAGCACAACGGGGTGAATGTCGGCTCGACCCACATCCATCCAGCCGTGATGCCCGGCCCCGGAGCAACCGCTCCACCGCAGTGACGCCTTGGCGATCAACGCCGGCCACCCAACCTACAACCCCGATAAACCCGATCAATCTGCCGAATGCGGATTTTTTGTACCCGGAGAAAAGCATGGCAATCCCGAAAAAAAAGGCCGGCCGCACGGCCAACAGTGGCGCTGCGGTCTTTCGCGACACCCTCTACACCTCGCGCATTCTGATCCTGGCGGATGGCCGCGCGCTGTCGGTGGCCCAGGGCGAGGTATCGGTACCGGTCAGCGACACCCTCGCCCGAGACTACCTGGAGCAGCACCCGGACTTTCAGTTGCAGGAGTAACACGATGATCGGAATGGATCGCCGTACCGGCTTGCCGCTGTCCGGCATCGAGCATTTGCGGCAGTCCATCGAGGACATCCTGACCACGCCCTTGGGCAGCCGGCGGATGCTTCCTGAATACGGCAGCAACCTGCGCCGTTATGTCGACTTGCCGGTGACCGGTGGCTGGAAAAGCGCGGTTCAGGCAGAAGTCGCCCGGGCGCTGTTGCGCTGGGAGCCCCGCTTGAAGCTGGAGCGGGTAAAGGTTGTAGCGGTGGTGGAGGGCCAGGTCAGTTTCCAACTGACGGGCCGCTACCTGGGTAATGACGCGGTTTTGGAGGTGACGGCATGAGCATGCTGGATTTATCGGCACTGCCGGCGCCGCAGGTGCTGGAAACCCTGGATTTTGAAGCGCTGTATCAGGGCAAGCTGGCGACCTTTCGCCGCTATATGGGCGACAACTGGACGGCCAATCTGGAAAGCGATCCGGTCACCAAGCAACTGGAGCTGTCGGCCTACGGCGACATGCTGTTGCGGGCCCGGGTCAACGATGCGGCCAAGGCGCTGCTGCTGGCCCATGCCCAAGGCACGGACCTGGATCAGTTGGCCGCCAACGTCAACCTGCAGCGCCTGGTGATCCAGGCCGGTGACCTGCAAGCGGTACCGCCTGTTGCGCAGGTCAAGGAAGCCGACGACGCACTGCGCGAGCGTGTCCAACTGGCCTATGAAGGCCTGACCACCGCCGGGCCACGCAACAGCTACATCCTGCATGCCCGCAATGCCTCGGCCCGGGTGGCGGACGCCGAGGCCGAAAGCCCGTCACCGGCCTGCGTCACGGTTACGGTGATGAGCCTGGAAGGTGACGGCGCAGCGGCGCCGGAACTGCTGGCGACGGTCGCCGCGGCCCTCAATGACGAGGACGTGCGACCGCTGGGGGATCGGGTCACGGTGAACAGCGCCCAGATACTGCCGTATCGCATCGACGCGGTGCTGCACATGAAAGGGCCGGGCCCGGAAAGCGATGCCGCCCTGGCAGAGGCCGAGCGCAAGCTGGCCGCCTGGGTCAACCCACGCCGGCGCCTGGGCATCGAAGTGGCGCGTTCAGCCGTCGATGCCCAGCTGCATGTGGCCGGCGTGGCCCGGGTTGAACTGCGGGGTTGGCAGGACATAGTCCCGAGCAAGGCCCAGGCCGCGTATTGCACCGGCTACAGCGTTACCTTGGGGAGCTGATATGACCAGCCTGCTGCCAAGCAACAGCACACTCTTGGAACGCGCCCTGGAGGCGACCAACAGCAGCGACACCGCCACCATGTTGCGCACCCTGTACAACCCCTCGACCTGCCCGGTGCACCTGCTGCCCCAGCTGGCCTGGGTCTGGTCGGTGGATCGCTGGGACTCGCGCTGGAGCGAGACGGTCAAGCGCAATGCCATTCGCGCCTCGTTCTTCATCCATGCCCGCAAGGGCACCATCGGCGCTTTGCGCCGTGTGGTGGAACCGCTGGGCTACCTGATTGAAGTGGTCGAGTGGTGGCAGATGGCTCCCGAAGGCGAGCCAGCCACCTTTGCCCTGAAAGTCGGGGTGCTGGATACCGGCATCACCGAACAGATGTACCAGGAACTGACCCGGCTGATCGATGACGCCAGGCCGGTGAGCCGGCACATGACGGGCCTTGCCATCAGCCTGGAAACCTCCGGTGTCATCGGTTACGGCGCTTATGTGGACCAGGGTGAAGTACTCGACGTTTACCCCCCGACCCCTCGCGATATTGAAGTGATCGGCCGTTACGGCCAGGTCATGTGCATTGATGAAACAGACACCCTGGATGTGTACTCATGATCGATTCCAACAGTCAGTTCTTCGCCATCCTCACTGCGGTGGGCGAGGCGAAACAGGCCAACGCCACTGCCCTGGGCACGCCCTGGACCTTCAAGGAAATGGCTATCGGCGATGCCAACGGCACCGACCCCATCCCGAACAGAACCCAGACCAAGCTGATCAACGAATGGCGACGTGCCCCGGTCAATCAGGTGCGTACTGATCCGGCCAACCCCAACATCATCATCACCGAACAGGTGATTCCGCCTGATGTCGGCGGGCGCTGGATCCGTGAAATCGGCCTGCTCGACGCAGACGGCGACCTGGTGGCGGTGGCCAACTGCGCACCAAGCTTCAAGCCCCTGCTGGCCCAGGGTACCGGCAAGACCCAGGTCATCCGCATGAACTTCATCGTCGCCAACACTGCGCAGATCGTGTTGAAGATCGACCCGGCGGTGGTGCTGGCGACTCGTCAATATGTGGATGACTCCCTGGTGGCAGCCCTTCCGGCGGATAAGGTTGCCGGCGCTTATCGGCAAGTCACTATCGATAAGCGAGGCATAGTTGTCAGTGGCACCAACCCCACAACGCTATCCGGTTATGGCATTGCTGATGCATATACCAAGTCAGAGACCAGTTCAGCCATACAGCTTTCAAAGGAGAGCATCGTAGCGGCGGCGCCTGTTGCACTCGACACGCTAAAAAAGCTGGCTGGCGCAGTGGGCGATGACCCTGGCTTTTCAACGACAGTGACGAATGCGCTTGCCGGCAAAGCAGTAAAAGCCACCACTCTCGGTGGATATGGGATTACAGACGGGGTAACAAAAACTGACCTGGCGAGCGCAGTCAGCAATTTGCTTCCCACAACGGGTGGACGGTTGACGGGATCGGTATTGCTGTCGAGTGACAATAACGACTCGCCGGAGTTTGGCTGGGTGACGCCCACCTGTGACGCTCGCATGGATGTTCTAAATAACAACGTGAGGGTTTTTGCAAGTTATGGCGGTGAAACGTCAACACCGCTTCTTTTGAGTCTTGCCGACAGGACCGCCACCGTCTTTGGCAACTTGCTATGGAATACTGGCAACTTTGACCCGACGCGAAAAGCAGACAAAGCGACCACGCTTGCAGGATATGGCATCACTGATGCTTTACCGGCGAATCGGCTGATCTACTCTCCAAATGCCCCTAAACCCACTGAGGGGGCGGTCGGTACGCTTTGGCTGCAATACGAGGAGCCATGATGAACTTCCACGTAAAACTGGATGGCGGTTACCGGCCTGGTGTCATGCCTTATGTAAAGCTTGCAGACGGCTGGCGAGAGGGTGCGGAACTGTTCATCAAAACCGAAAGTGGGTGGCGCACGGTCTGGCGGCGAACGTTTGTGTTTATCAACACGGTGGAGCGAGCAGGTGCGAGCATTTTTGAGCTCATGGGCCGTCCCGCCAAAGCCCGCAATTATCTCTTTATCAATCGCGCAATGATCTACGGCGGTGGCGCTGGATACTCACTGAGAACGGGTGTATTTCCCCCAGGCTCCACACTGAAAATCATCAATGAACACTACATCCGTGGTGCGGGCGGCGCGGGGGCTTATCCTCCTCGCCCTTTGCCAGGTGCTACAGCCTTTGTTCTGGATTACCCAGCAACGTTGGACAACCGTAACGGGTACATTTTCGGTGGCGGCGGGGGCGGTGGGGATGCCTATTGGCCCAACGTACTGCACACCGGCGGTGGCGGCGGCGCGGGGCGTCCTGGTGGCGTGGGTGGTGGGATGTATCAAGTCTCGACTTACGGCTATGGCTATCCAGCGGCCGGCACTTTGGATGCTGGCGGCGCTGGCGGCTGGTACACCGCCGGGTGGAATGGTGGTGCCGGCGGAGCACCGGGCAGCCCTGGTGTCGGCTCGTCCAATCCCGCTGGTGCTGGCGGTTATTCGATTGAGAAAAATGGCAACAACTTGATCTTTGAAGCGGGCAACAGCCCTGATCGAGTAAAGGGGAATATCTTGTGAATGGATTTAAAGTTCTCTCTGTGTCGGCGACCGCTGGCACCATGCTTGTCGACTGGGGCGATGTAACGCTGAACCACTATATCCCCCAGGAGATTCTGACCACCCCCGACATCGATGCCGTGGCCTTGGCCCAAGTCATCGAGAGTATGCGCCCAGCTCCAGCTGTCGCCTTGGAGTTGCCTCAAGCACTCCAGGCAATGGTTGAACCTTCCAGCCTTGGAGACGATGAGCGACTCTGGCGTGCCGCGCAGTTGACGACGGTGACCTGGCTGCGCGATCGCCATTACGATCAGCTTGAAATGAAGGTATCCACCAATCTTTCGGAGCAGCAGTTCAACGAGCTTCTGATGTACATGCAATCCCTACGCGACTGGCCCCAATCCCCGCACTTCCCACAAACCGAACACCGCCCGGCAGCTCCATCCTGGATCGCCGAACAAACCCGATAAACGCCCCGCACCGCCGGGGCGTTTTCTTTCCCGCTTCCCACTAATCAATCATCCCTACGAGCCCCCTTCACCCGGGGCTTTTTCATGTCTGGAGTTTATCCATGAGTGGTTTTTTCCACGGCGTTACTGTCACCAACGTCGACACCGGCGCACGCACCATCTCGCTGCCCACGTCTTCGATCATCGGCCTGGTGGATACCTTCACCGAAGGCCCTGACTTCAGCGCCAAGGCCAACGACCTGCTGCTGATCACCAACGAGCGTGAGGCTATCGCGGCCTGGGGCCCGGATGCGGCCATCACCAAGGCCTGCCAGGCCATCTACCAGCGGGCCAAGGCGGTGATCGTCGCTTGCGGCGTGGCCAAGGTGGCGGATGCGGCCGAGCAGACCTCGGCGATCATCGGCGGGGTGCTGGCCGACGGCAAGCGTACCGGCCTGCAAGCCTTGCTGGATGGCAAGAGCCGTTTCAACGCCCAGCCGCGGTTGCTGGTGACCCCCAAGCACAGTTCGACCCAGGCGGTCGGTACTGCGCTGGTGGCCCTGGCCGACAAGCTGCGTGGCCTGGCGATCATCGATGGCCCCAACAGCACCGACGAAGCGGCCATGGCGTATGCCAAGCACTTCGGCGCCAAGCGCGCCTACATGGTCGACCCGGGCATTCAGTACTGGGACAACGGCGCCAGCGCCACCGTCGATGCGCCGGCTTCGGCCTGGGTCGCGGGCCTGTTTGCCTGGACCGACAACGAGTACGGCTTCTGGGCCTCGCCGTCGAACAAGGAGTTTGTCGGCATCACCGGCACTGCGCGTGCCATCGAGTTCCTGGACGGCGATGAAACCTGCCGCGCCAACCTGCTGAACAACGCCAACATCACAACCATCATTCGTGATGAAGGTTTCCGCCTGTGGGGCAACCGCACGCTGTCCAGCGATCCGAAGTGGGCCTTTGTCACTCGGGTACGGACCATGGACATCGTCATGGACGCGATCCTCTACGGCCACAAATGGGCAGTGGACCGCTCGATCACCGCGACCTACGTCAAGGACGTTACCGAGGGCCTGCAGGCGTTCATGCGTGATCTGAAGAACCAGGGCGCGATCATCAATTTCGAGGTCTACGCCGACGCCGAACTCAACACTGCCAGCCAGCTGGAGCAGGGCAAGGTGTACTGGAACATCCGCTTCACCGACGTGCCACCGGCCGAAAACCCCAACTTCCGCGTCGAGGTCACCAACCAGTGGCTGACCGAAGTCCTCGAACACACCGCTTAAGGAGCAGCAGCAATGGCAATGATTCCCGAAACCCTGGCGAACATGAACCTGTTCGTCGATGGCATCAGCTTTCAAGGCGACGTGCCGAGCCTGACCCTGCCCAAGTTGACCCTCAAGACCGAGGAACATCGGGTCGGCGGCATGGATGTGCCCGTCGAGCTGGACATGGGCATGGAAAAACAGGAAGCCGGCTTCACCACCACCGGTGTGCGCCGCGAGTCGCTGAAGATGTTCGGCCTGGCCGATGGCAGCGGTTTCAACGGCGTGTTCCGTGGCGCCTTCAAGGGCCTCAAGGGCAAGGTCACGCCGGTGATCGTGACCCTGCGCGGCTTGCTCAAGGAAGTCGACATGGGCGATTGGAAATCCGGCGACAAGGCCGAGGTCAAGCACAACGTGGCCCTGACCTACTACAAGCTGGAAGTCGATGGTCGCTTGATCTACGAGATCGATGCCCTGGGCATGAAGCGCGTGATCAACGGCGTCGACCAACTGGCCGCGCAACGTTCTGCCCTGGGCCTGTAAGGAAACCACCAGCATGACTCAAGCAATCAACAAGACCCCGGCGTGGATGACCCTGAGCGCGGAAAACGTCGTGATCAGCCTTAGCAAGCCGGTGGAGATGAACGGCGTGGTCTGCGACAAGGTCACCTTGCGCGCCCCCACCGTGCGTGATGTGCGTGCGGCCAACTCCGGGGCTGCCGGCGATGATGAACAGCGCGAACTGATGCTGTTCGCCAGCCTGGCGCAAATCAGTGCCAAGGATCTGGAGGGCATGGCGCTCAAGGACTATCAGCGCCTGCAGGCCGGCTATTTTCGCCTGGTGCAAGACGACGAGCTTTGACCCTGCGGTGATGAAGATGGCGGCGAAGCGGCTCGCCAGCGAGCTGCATTTCGCCGCCGAGGAAATCATGACCATGAGGTTTTCCGACATGGTCTGGTGGCTCACGGATTGAGCCCGTCACCCAAGGAGCAGGAGAAGCAGATGGCGAACAAGCTGGAATCAGGGCTGGTGGTGGGTACCGCCCTCAGTTCGACGTGGGACGCCGCCTTCAAGACGGTGGAAGGCCGGATCAAGCAACTGGAGCAGCAGGGCAGCAAGGCCCGGGTACTGGAAAAGACCATTGGCCAGACCCTGCGCCTGCAGGATGAATGGAAAAAGGCCCATGACACCGGTGCTGCATCTGCCGCCGGGCTGTTGCGCCGGTTGGAACAGAGCCGTGATGGCCTGCGCCAGCAAGGTGTGCAGGTACATAAACTGCGTCAGGAATATCAGGCGCTGGGTAAGGTGGCCCGGGGCTCCGCTCTGCAGGCCCGGGGGCACCAGCAGATCGACCAGGGCAAGGCCGACTTCAAGGCGGCGTATGGCTTGGCCAAGGACGGGGTCGGCAAGCTGGCCATTCCGGTCAAGACCAATGCCGACTATCAGGCGCTGATCCGTGACATCGCTATCAAGGCCGGTGTGGCCAATCAACCTCAGGAAGCGCAGCTGAGCCGCAGCGTCGTTCAGACTTCACGGAATACGGGAATGGCCCGCAACGAGGTGGCGGCTCTGGTGGGGCAGATGACTGCCAAGGGCATGTCGCTGGACAAGGCGCAAGGTTACGCGGGGCTTGCGGCCAGGTTCGCGGTGGGGCAGGGCGCGGGTATCGAAGATACGTCGAACCTGATGCGGGCCCTTGAGCTGAAGGCCGGGATCAGCGACCCCAAGGTCATGGAGCAGGCCCTGGAGGCCATCGCCTTGCAGGGGCAGGCGGGCAATTTCGAGGCCGCCGACATGGCGCGCTTGCTCCCGGCGCTGCTCGAGAGCGCGAGCGGGGAGGGGCTCACCGGCATGGATGCGGTGAGCCAGCTGGGCTCGATGCTGCAAGTGCAGATGAACACCGCGGGCGGTGCTGATCAGGCCGCCGGTCAACTGCAGAACTGGATCGAGAAAATCGGTTCCAGTGAGGCGGTCAAGGCTTACGAAGATGCCGGCATTGATTATCAGGCGTCGCTGAACACCGGTATCCAGAAGGGTATGTCGAGCCTGGAGGCGAGCTTTGCCCTGGCCATGCGCTATGTCAGGGCCATCGACCCGGCCAAGGCCGCGAAGATGGCCGAGGCCCAGGCGCAGATCAGCAAGGAAACCGATCCGGCGAAGGCCAAGTCCATGCTCGAGGCTCTGGAAGAGTCCCTGCGTACCGGTGACCTGTTCACCGATATGCAGATCAAGGCGGCCTTGCTGGCTCACACCCAGGGCCGGCAGCAATACGAGCAACTGAAGAAGGACTCGTTGAGTGCTTCGGGGGTTATCGACAAGAACCTGGCCGAGCGTCGGCAAGCCTCCGCCCAGCTGTGGAAGGAAACCGCGCAGGCGGTCGACGGTGGCATGCTTGCCGTGGGGAAGGCCCTGCAACCGGCCACGGATCTGGTGGCCCAAAGCATCACGCTGGTGGTCGGCAAGCTGACCGAACTGGCGGAGAAGGCACCCTCATTGGTACTGGGGGTGACTGGCCTGGGCGCCGCTTATGTCGCGGTGAAAAAGCTGATGGCTGTCTACACCATTGGCAAGGGCCTGCTGAATGTCGCTCGAGGTTCACTGCAGGTTGGCCGCAAAATGGCGAAGCGCTCCTCTGGTGGCACTGCGAGCGGTATCGACTGTTGTGCGCCCATGCTCGATTGCGGCCCGGACAAAAAACGCCGCAAGGGCCGTGGCGGGCGCAAGACGCCCAGGCGCGAGCCTCGTTCGAGGGGCATGGGCAGCAAAGGCTTCAAGAGCCCTTTGACGCCCAGCGGCCTGGAGAGAGTGGCCAGAGGGGCTGCCACCTCTGGTGCCGTAATGAAAGGCGCCGGTTCCCTGGCCAAGGGAGTCGCCCCCTTGCTCAAGGGCGGTGCGATCCTTTCGGTGCTCGGTGCAGGTTTCCAGGTGGCGGACACTTACCTGAATGCCCAGACCCAGGATGAAAAAGCCGAAGGCTACGGCGAGGCGGCGGGCAATCTTGCTGGCGCCGCCGCGGGTGCAGCAGCAGGGGCGGCCATTGGCTCCGTGGTGCCGGTGATCGGCACGGTGATTGGCGGGCTGGTGGGCGGCGCCCTGGGTGCCTGGGGCGGTTCGGCCGCCGGTGGCGCCTTGGGTAAAAAGCTGTTCGGCTCCGACGAGTCGCTCAAGCACTTGCCCGCCGCCGGTCCGCTGATGATGCGCAACGCTGGACAGAACATCCCGCCGGTCATGGGCGATATCGCCAAATCCTTCCAGAAAGGCCAGACGCCCCCGCTGATGGGGCAGGCGGCGCGCTCGATGCTCAGCCCATCGTCGTCTGCTGCGGCGCCGGCCACGATCACCGCGCCGGAGTCGCTCAAACCCCAGGTACCTCCAGTCATCGAGCAGCAGTTCAGCTTCGCGCCCTACTTGTCGATCTCGGTCCAGGGTGATGTGCGCGACCCCGCGCAACTGGCCCGGGAACTGGAACCCCACCTGCGCTGGCAGTTCGACGAGTTCAGCCGCCAGGCTGCCGCTCGCCAGCTGTTCGACGCCGCACACGTTTAAGGAGATCGCATGGCTTACATGGAGCAGCTGCAATCGGGGCTGGGTTCCCTGGTGGCGGCAGCGGAAGCGGGGCGGCGCAGTGCTGATGAAATGCTCGGGCCCATGAACGGTGCCATCAGCGACATCAGCGGCGCCGCCCTGGAGCTTGAAAGCCTGCCCGTTGTCGGGCCGGAGCTGGGCGCCAAACTGCAACGCACGATGCGCAGTATCGGTGCGGCGCAGTCGGTGGTGGGGGAAGTCGCGGCCAAGTACAGCCAGGCAGTGACCGTGGCCGGGCAGATGCAGCAGCGTCTTGGCGCCCTGCAGGAACAGGTGGCCAAGTCCGGCGCGGCGATCAACCGCATCGGCGGGCAGATCAGCCCGGCCCTGGGCAATATCTTCCCTTCCGGTGCGCTGGCGCCTCAGGACACCCCGGCGGCGGAGGCGGTGAAACCCTTCCCGCACCTGTTGATCCTGCAGCCTCTGGGGGCCGGTGCCGAGCCTTTCTACTTCAACCTCGACACTGCGGCCTTCGATGAGTTGCGCCGCCAGACCGGCTTTCGCTGGGCGGCCCAGGAGCGTTTGAGCCGCGGCATCGCGCAGCAGGCGGTGGGACAGGGTGACGACAAGATCTCCCTCAAGGGCGCGATCTACCCCGGGTTCAAGGGCGGGCTGGGCCAGTTGCAGGCGCTGCGCAGCATTGGTCGGCGTTTGCAGCCCCTGAGCCTGACCACGGGTTACGGCGAAGTGCTGGGCACCTGGTGCCTCACCAGCATCGACGAGGAACAGAGCCACCTGCTGGCAGGCGGTATTCCCCGCAAGCAAGGCTTTTCACTGGAGTTTGTGAGCTATGGCAACGACCTGCAGAACCTCTGACGGTGATCTGCTCGACACCCTGTGTCATCAGTATTACGGACACCTCAATGGCAGCGTCGAGGCGGTGCTGGACGCCAACCAGGGCCTGGCCGATGAGCCACAACCCTTTCGGGCCGGGGTACTGATCCTGTTGCCGGATCTGCCGATTCGGGCCGAGGCGATGGTTCAGCTATGGGACTGACCTTGCATCCAATCAACAGACCCCGTCGTGTACGGGGTCTTCATTTTCTGGAGCACGGAGCATGACCCCAGTCTTTCGCATCCTGGCCGATGGCCGGGATATTACGGCGCAGATCAACGACCGGCTGCTGACGCTGCGAACCTCGGATAAACCGGGAATGGAGTCGGACGAGTTTGAACTGCGTATTGATGACCGCGACTCGGCGGTTGCGCTGCCCAGTCGTGGCGCCAGCATTGAAATATTCCTCGGCTACGCCGGCCAGACACTGACCCGGCTGGGGCGCTACACGGTGGATGAAGTGGTGGTGAGCGGGCCGCCGGATTCGATCGAGATCCGCGGCAAGGCCAGCGACATGCGCGGCAGCGGCAAGACCACCCGCAGCGGCAGTTGGGAGAACGTGGCGTTGGCGCAGATTGTCCGCGACCTGGCGGCCCGCAACGGCTGGACGCCCATCTGCCCCGTCACCACCAAGGTGCTGCGGATCGACCAGCTCAACGAGTCCGACTTCAACTTCATCACCCGCCTGGCCCGGCAGTACGACTGCACCGCCAAGGTGGCCGAAGGCAAGTTGCTGGTGCTGCCTCGTCAGGCCGGGTTGAGTGCCAGCGGCAAGGCCCTGGGCGTGGTCACCCTCAGCCGTGGCGACGTTAGCCGCTATCAGTTCCGCCTGAGTGACAGCAGCACCCACAAGGCGGTGCAGACCCGGCATCAGGACAAGAAGAGCGGCACGCTCAGGGTGATCGACCTGGGCAACAGCGACTCACCGGACAGCGTACCGGCAGTGCATACCGATCGGCACCTGTACCCCAACAAGTCCGCCGCCGAGCAGGCGGCCAAGGCCCGTTTGGCCGCCTTCAACCGCAGCAACGCCAACGTCCGTCTGGAGATGCCGGGGCGCACCGACCTGTTCGCCGAGCGCCTGATCAATGCCCAGGGCTTCAAGCCCGGTCTGGATGGCGAGTACCTGGTGGACTCGGTGGAGCAGATGTTCAACCCGTCCGGGTGGAGCACCACGGTCGAATGCAACGGCGGCAAGCAAGGCAAAGCCAAGGCCAAGGCCAAGAAAAACACCGCCAAAAAACCACTCAGGGTGGTGCAGCTTTAAACCCTTCAACGGCGCCGCGAGCATTCTCGCGAACTGCTCATTCGGATCGTCTCCGATCCAGCATTCACTCCCTTTCAACCCACGCGGAAAACCCGCAGGAGTATTCATGAATCCAGGCATCAGCAGCCCGGCCTCGAAGCGAGGCATCCGGCATTTTTTTCAGGGATTGATCGCGGGCTGCACCCTGTTGCTGGCAACCGCAGCCCATGCCGAGCCCTTTGTTCTGGCCTACACCGACGGTCAGGTCGAAGCGTCCTACAGCAATCTGCAAGCGTTCTACCGCAACCTATCTGCCGTCGGTCTGGGCAGTACTTACGGGCTGACGGTCACCGGCCAGTTACATCAGGAGGGGATGAACGAAACCACCGAAAACATCATCCGCTTCGCCCAGTCCAAGTCCCTGCCGCTGTATCCGACCGTCTCCGACTACAACGAAGGCATTGGTGATTTCGACCCGGCGATTTCCCACTCCATCGTCAACGACAAAACCTTGAGTGCCGGCAGCATCAAGCAACTGGTGACGCTGGCCAAGGAGGGCGGTTTTGCCGGCATCAACCTGGACTTCGAAAAGGTCGAACCGAGGAATGCCAAGGCCTTTTCCGCCTATGTCAAAGCCCTGGGCAACGCCCTGCATGCCAGCAACAAGAAGCTGATCATCAGCATCCCGCCCAAATCCAGCGACCGCGAGCCCGAGTACCTCCAAGGCTACGACTACAAGGCCCTGGGCGCGGCCGTGGATTACTTCCAGGTCATGACCTACGACCAGGTCGGGCCGGGCTGGAGCAGCGGCGGCTTCCACGATGAAGTCTGGCCCGGCCCCGAGTCGGGCGCCGACTGGCAGCAGGCGCTGCTCAGCTACGCCGTGTCGCGAGTCGCGCCGAGCAAGGTCCTGGCGGGGCTCCCGGCTTACGGTCAGGACTACAGCATTGGCAATCGGGTGCACTGGTCGGCTTACCAGGAAGTGATTACCGAGCATCGCGCCGCTACCCATCTGGACGCCGCTTCGGCCACGCCTTACGCCACCTGGGGCCCAGTGCAGAGCTTCGCCGATGGCGTGGAATGGACCCAGGAGCGGGCACAACCGGTGCTCTGGTACGACGATGCCAAGAGCATCAGGACCAAGGCTGCGTTGGTCGCCAAGCTGGGGCTGGGTGGTACCAGTATCTGGGCCATGGGCTATGAAAATGCCGAGTTCTGGACGGCGGTTCAGGCTGGTCTCAAAGGCGGTCAGGCGTTGCTGCCTGCCGGGCTGGAGTGACCCTGGCCGGTGTCCATCGAGCTTGCATGCACCGAAAACCAGGAGCCTCTCTATGAAACTCACCGCTGTTCTCACTCAGTTGCAAACCCAGTGTCCCAGCCTTGCTGAGCGCATCATTGTTGGCGTCAACCTCGACACCCTGAGCAGCACTTCGCCCGCTGTTCCCGCCGCCTACGTCGCTCCGCTGAACGATCTGGCCACCGCCAATACGGCCCAGAACGCCCACCGCCAGATCATCCGCGACCGCTTCGAAGTCGCCTTGCTCCTCGACGCCAGCAACCCACAACAAGCCCTCGACCAGCTCCACGACCTGCGCGCCGAACTCTGGCGTGCCCTGGTCGGTTTCAAACCCGGCGCCGAGTACAACCCGATCCAATACGACGGCGGTGAACTGGTGTCGCTCGACGCCACCCGCCTGCTCTACCGCCTGCGCTTCTTCGCCGAGTTCCAGCTGGGCCGCAATCTGCCCAGTCAGCCGGCGGAAACCTGGCATGAGCGTGAACTCGACGGCTTGCCGTCCTTGACCGGGGTCACGGTGCGGGTCGATGCCATCGATCCGGCGGACCCCAATCTGCAACGCCCAGGGCCCGACGGGCGCCTGGAGCTGACTTTTTCAGGAGAGCTGAAGCAATGAGCAAACGCATCACCGTGCTGCCGGTCGCCGGCCGCGCCGTACCGGACCCGGAAGTAGGCGATCTGCTGCCCGCTTCCGGCCGTGAAGTGTCGGACAGCGCCTGGTGGCGCCGGCGTCTGGCCGATGGCGATATCACTAGCAAAGCCGTGAAAGCGGCGAAATCTCAAGGAGCCAAATAATGGCGATCGGTTTCAGCAATATCCCGGCGGACATCCGTGTGCCGCTGTTCTACGCCGAGATGGACAATTCGGCGGCCAATAGCGCGTCCTCGGCCATGCGTCGTCTGATCGTCGCCCAGGTCAACGACAACCAGGCCGGCGACGATCTCGGCAAACTGGTGCTGGTGTCCAGCGTGGCCCTGGCCAAGAGCATCGGCGGCCAGGGCTCGATGCTCGCTTCGATGTACGAAACCTGGCGCAAGACCGACCCGGTGGGCGAGATCTGGTGCCTGCCGCTGCACAGCACCGAGGGCAGCGTGGCCAAGGCCGAGCTGAAGATCAGCGGTAGCGCCAGCGCCGCCGGCCTGCTCAATCTGTACGTCGGTGGGGTGCGGGTGCAAGCCTCCATCGTCAGCGGCACCAGTGCCGCACAAGCGGCCAGCGCCCTGGCCTTGAAGGTCAACGCTGCAGTAGATCTGCCGGTGACCGCCACTGCGGCCGAGGGCACTGTGACCCTGAACGCCAAGTGGACCGGCGACAGCGGCAATGACATCAGCCTGCAACTCAATCGCCTGGGCAAGAGCAATGGCGAAGAGACCCCGGCGGGCCTGACCCTGGTGCTGGGCAAGATGGTCGGTGGCACCGGCGTGCCGGATCAGGTCGCGGCGCTGGCCGCCCTGGGCGACGAGCCGTTCGAGTTCATCTGCATGCCCTGGACCGATACCGCCAGCTTGAATGCCTGGCAAGCGGTGATGGACGACAACACCGGCCGCTGGTCCTGGGCCAAGCAGCTGTTCGGCCATGTCTACAGCGCCAAGCGCGGCACCGTCGGCACCCTGGTGGCGGCCGGCCAGGCACGCAACGACCAGCACATCACCATCCAGGCCCTGGAAGGCGGCGTGCCGCAACCGGTGTGGGTCCAGGCCGCCGCCCTGGCGGCGCGGACTTCGGTGTTCATCTCCGCCGATGCCAGCCGCCCGACCCAGAGCGGCAGCCTGCCGGGCGTCGACCCGGCGCCGGCCAGCGAGCGCTTCACCCTCACCGAGCGCCAGTCGCTGCTCAGCTACGGCATCGCCACCGCCTACTACGAAGGCGGCTACATGCGCATTCAGCGGGCGATCACCACCTACCAGAAGAACGCCTACGGCCAGGCCGACAACTCCTACCTGGACAGCGAAACCATGCACCAGTCGGCGTTCATCGTGCGCCGCCTGCAAAGCGTGATCACCAGCAAATACGGGCGCCACAAGCTGGCTGCCGACGGTACCCGCTTCGGCGCCGGCCAGCCGATCGTCACTCCGAGCACCATTCGCGGTGAGCTGATCGCCCAGTACGCCAAGCTGGAGCTGGAAGGCCATGTGGAGAACGCCGAGCTGTTCGCCGAGCACCTGATCGTCGAGCGCGACGTGCAGGACCCGAGCCGGGTCAACGTGCTGTTCCCGCCGGACTACATCAACGGCCTGCGGGTGTTCGCGCTGCTCAACCAATTCCGCCTGCAGTACGACGCGGCGGCCTGAGCCGGACCTGCATCAATACGCTTTTTCAGCCCGCCTTGAGCGGGCTTATTTTTTGGGAGAAACATCATGGGTCAACTGATCGCGGGCACCTGCTACGTCAAAGTGGACGGCGCTCAACTGACCATCAGCGGCGGCTGCGAAGCACCACTGATGGCCGTCAAGCGGGAAACCGTGGTTCCGGGCTTCTACAAGGAAACCGACCTCACGCCGTCGTTCAAAGTCACCGCGCTGCACACCCCGGACTTTCCGCTCAAGCAACTGATCGAAGGCGTCGACATGACCGTCACCTGCGAGTTCGCCAACGGCAAGGTCTACGTACTGGCCGGTGCCTACCTGGTGGACGAGCCTATTGCCAAGGGCGACGACGCCAGCATCGAGCTGAACTTCGAAGGGCAGAAGGGGACCTGGCAATGAGCAACACGGTGAAGCTGCAGGTGCCCATCGAGGCCCACGGCGAGCCGCTGGCCGAACTCAGCCTGCGCCGCCCGACGGTGCAGGAAGTGCGAGCGATCAAGGCGCTGCCGTACAAGATCGACAAGAGCGAAGAAGTCAGCCTCGACATGGACGTCGCGGCCAAATACATCGCGGTCTGCGCCGGCATTCCACCGTCCTCGGTGAACCAGCTCGACCTGGTGGACCTCAACGCCTTGAGCTGGGCGGTGGCGAGTTTTTTCATGAGTGCGGCATCGCAGCCATCGCCGACCTGATCGCTGTCGCCTATGACCTGGCCTGGTTCTGGAAGGTTGACCCCGAACAGATGATGGCCAGGCCACTGGATGTGCTCCGCGAATCCCTGGAGCACGCGCAACGGATCAATGCGATGCAGCAGGTGCAGTGATGGCAGACACACAAACCGTAGAGAAGAAGTCGGTGCTGTTGACCGGCATAGACCAACTGTCACCCAAACTCGTCGCCCTTCAAGGCAAGGTCGACTCGTTCAAGAAAAACCTTGAGCAGACCGGGCTGGGCAAGCTGGATATCAGCGGGCTGTTCAAGGGCGGCAGCCTGATCACCCCGTTTCTGGACGGGATCAAGGCCTGCGATGCGTTCAAGGGCAAGCTGGCCGAAGTCGGCGACTCCAGCGCGCCGGCTGATGCGGCCAAAGGCATGAATGTATTCAGTCAGTCGATGGCCAAGGTGTCCTCGGCCATTGATGCCGCCCTGGCGCCGGCGGTGGGGGCGCTGGTGGTCGGTCTGGAGCCCATGCTCAACAGCGTGGCAACACTGCTCGATGACAACCCGAAGCTGGTTGAGGGGCTGGCGATGGGCGCCATTGCCTTCTCGGCGATGCAAACCGCCGTGACCGGGGCGACCCAGGTGCTCGATCTGATGGGCACCGTGACCAAGGCCAGCCCGGTGATGCTGATTGCCATGGGCATTGCACTGGCCGCCGGGGTGATCATTGCCAACTGGACGCCGATCTCGGTCTTTTTCGTCAGCCTCTGGGAAGGTGTGCAGAGCTTCGCGGCGCAGGCGATGGAGGTGCTCAGTACTCTGTTCGGCTGGACGCCCCTGGGCATGCTGATTGGCAACTGGGGGGTGATCACGGCGTTCTTTGCCGGGCTCTGGGACAGTATCCAGGCGATGACGGCTTCGATCGTCGGCTTCCTCAAGGAGGTGTTCTCCTGGTCGCCTCTGGGACTGATCATCAATAACTGGGCAGGGCTGACGGGGCTATTCGCCTCTATCTGGGAATCCCTCAAGGCCTTGACAGTGCCGGCGATGGCCTTTCTAAAAGGCCTGTTCGACTGGGGGCCGATGGACATGATCACCAGGAGCTGGGGCGCGGTCACCGGCTTCTTCGCGTCGATCTGGGCGGGGCTGCAACCGGGTATCGACGGGGTCAAGAAAGTCCTGCAAACCCTGTTCGACTTTTCCCCGCTGGTGATCCTCTACAACAACTGGGGTGCGGTCACGGGCTTCTTCGGTTCGATCTGGGCCGAGCTGCAACCGGGTATCGACTCGATCAGGAAGACCATTGAAGCCCTGTTCGACTGGTCGCCGATGGAGCTGATCATGACCAACTGGGCCCCCATCGCCGATTGGTTTTCCGGGCTGTGGAGCAAGCTTCAAGAGCTGATGGCGCCGATCAAGGAGCTGTTCGAGGGCGGCTTCGGCGGGCTGATTGCCACTGTCACCGCCAAGGTCGAAGGCTTTACCGAGGCGCAAAAGCAGATCAACGCCGAGGGTAAAGGCGGGCTGGCATCACCCTTTGCCGCAACCCGGGGCAGCTCGCTGACCCAGGGCTCCAGTACGCTGATCCAGCAGAACGCCGCGAACAACCGCACCCAACTCGAAGGCGGTTTGACCCTGCGCTTCGAAAACGCCCCGGCTGGCCTGCGCGCCGAACAGGCCACGACCAATCAACCGGGTTTGAACATCGCTTCGACCCTGGGCTATCGCTCACTTTCCCTAGGAGGTTCCCATGGCGGATAACTGGCGTGATCGTTTGTTGCCCGCATCCTTTCGCGGCGTGCCCTTCTGGGTCGACCAGGCGAAAACCCCGGTGGGGCAAAAAGGCCAGTTGCATGAGTACCCGCAGCGTGACCAGCCCTTCTTCGAGGGGCTGGGACAGCAGGCGAAAATCCACGATCTGACGGCCTTTATCGTCGGCGCCGATTGCCTGGAGCAGCGCGACAGGCTGCTCAAGGCCCTGGAGGAGGGCAGCGGCGAGCTGGTGCATCCGTGGCTTGGACGGATGCAGGTCAAGGTCGGCGAGTGCGAGATGACCCAGAGCCGCCAGGATGGTGGCCTGGTGACCTTCAGCCTGAAGTTCTACCCGGACCAGCCGCTGCGCTTTCCTTCGGCGGTGGTCAACACCCAGCAGCAGGTGCAGGTGGCCAGCGATACCTTGCTGGGCTCGGCGGTGCTGCGGTTCGAGTTCGCCACCAACCTGATCAAGCAGGCGCGGATCGGCGTGGATTCGCTGCGCAAGGGATTGACCGAGGTGTACGCGGTCATCGAACACGAGTTCAAGCCGCTGATCGAGTTCTATGGCGACCTCAACACCCTGGTCAAGGCGGTCAAGGAAATACCCAAGGAGCTGAGCACGGAGTTCAAGGGGTTGCTTGAGGATGTACGCGGGCTCAAGGATTTTGCCCGCACCGGCTATCGGCAGATGCTCGCCGATATTTCCCAGCAGGTGGAGGCGGCCAGGCGCATCGATGCGCCCAAGCTGACCACCGGCAAGGACACCACCGCGGCGGCCGAGGCGGTAGCGAACCTGGTCCAGGATGCGTTGCTGGTGCAGATCGCCCGGTTGGTGTCGGCCTTGCCGGTGGCCACCCCAGTGGTCAAGCTCAAGAGCACGCCGCCCCTGGCGCAGCAGGCCAGCCAGCCGGTGCAGCGCCTGGAGGTGCCGGTGGCCGACGATGTACTGGCCCTGCGTGACCAGCTCAACGAAGTGATCTGGCAAGCCGCGCTCAAGGCCGACCCGATGCATTACCAGGCGCTCAACACCCTGCGCCAGCAACTGCAGGGCCACCTCAATGCAGTGGCTTCGTCCGGGGTACGGCTGGTCAGCCTCAGCCCCAAAAGCAGCATGCCGGCGCTGGTCCTGGCTTACGAGCGGTTTGCCGATGCGACGCGTGTCGGTGAAGTGGTACAGCGCAACCGGGTGGCCCATCCGGGCTTCCTGCCGCCGGCCGATCTGCAGATTGCGCGGGAGTGACCCATGGACGAACTGGCAAATATCGTCACCCTGACGGTGGACGGGCTGGACTACAGCGGCTGGAAAAGCGTGGAGATCACGGCGGACCTGGAGCGCCAGTTCCGCACCTTCAGCCTCAACATCACCTGGCAATGGCCGGGGCAGGATGGGCAGGTGCGGATCCGCCCGGGCGCTCGCTGCCAGGTGCGCATCGGCTGCGACCTGGTGCTCACCGGGCATGTCTACAAGGCGCCGGTCAGTTATGACGGCAGGCAGATCTGCCTGAGCATCCAGGGCAGCTCCCTGACCCAGGATCTGGTGGATTGCGCGGCCATCAACCGGCCGAGCCAGTGGCGCCAGCAGGATGTGCTGAGCATCGTCCGCGCCCTGGCCGGCTCTTACGGGGTGGGGGTGCGCAGCGAGATTGCACCCACCAGCAAGTTGCACACCCACAGCATCGTGCCGGGGGAGACGGTGTTTGCCTCCATCGACCGCTTGTTGACCTTGTACCGGGTGTTCTCCACCGATGACGCCGACGGCTACCTGCTGCTGGCGGCACCGGGCAGCGGCGGGCGCGCCAGCGATGCCCTGGAGCTGGGCAAGAACATTCTTTCGGCCAATGCAGCGATGGATTTTTCCGCGGTGTTTTCCGAGTACCGGGTGATCGGCCAGCACAAGGGCAGCGACCAGAGCAGCGGTGTTGCGGTCTGCGAGGTGTCCGGCCAGGCCAGCGATGCCCGGGCTTCGCGCAAACGGGTGACGGTGATCAACGAGGCGGCGCAACTGAGTGCGGAACTGGCTCAGCAGCGGGCTGACTGGGAGTGCGGCACCCGCACCGGCAAGGCGCTGACCACCACCTATCAGGTGCAGGGCTGGCGCCAGAGCAATGGTGATTTGTGGCGACACAACACGTTGGTGCGGGTCATCGACCCGGTGCTGGGTTTCGACCAGGACATGCTGATCTCCAAGGTCACCTGGTCGCTGTCCGACCAGGGCTCCATCACCACCTTGCAGGTGGCGCCGCCGCAGACCTTCGATGCCAACCCGACACCCGAAAAAAACTGAAACCTGCGCCCAACCGCAGGAGCCGGCTGGCCGGCGAAGGCACCCGGCACGAAACCGCGCAATCCCTGTTCGCCGGCAAGCCGGCTCTTCTCCCCCCAAGGAACCCAGCATGAGCCTACTGACACGCCTGTTGGCGCGGGGCACCGTGGTGCTCGCCCATTCGGCCAACAAATTGCAATCGCTGCAAATGCGCCTCACCGCCGGCGAGGTCAACGACGACATGGAGCATTTCGAGCCTTACGGTTTTACCAGCAACCCCCTGGCCGGCGCCGAGGGCATCGCCACCTTCCTCGGCGGCGATCGCTCCCATGGAGTGGTGCTGGTGGTGGCCGACCGGCGCTATCGCCTCAAGGCCCTGGCCGCCGGTGAAGTGGCGATCTACACCGACGAGGGCGACAAGATTCACTTCAAGCGCGGGCGGGTCATCGACATCGACACCGCCACCTTGAATATCCGCGCCAGCAGCGGCGTCATCATCGACAGCCCGACCCTGAGCATGAGCGGCAAGATCGTCTCCCAGGGCGATCAGGTCGCCGCCGGCATCAGCCAGATCAACCACGTCCACAGCGGCGTGCAACCCGGCCCGGGGCAGACCGGCGCGCCGGTGGGAGGTTAAGCATGTTCGCCACTTATGACCTGAAGAACGCCCTGACCCGGGCTGTGGAAATCAGCCTGTTCACCTGGCGCCGCGCCGCCGATGACGACGCCCTGGATGACGACCAGCGCTACGGCTGGTGGGGCGACAGTTTTCCCAGCGTGGCCGACGACCGTATCGGCTCGCGGCTGTGGCTGTTGCGCCGGGTCAAGCTGAGCCGGCAGACCCAGCTCGATGCCGAGTTCTATGCCCGCGAGGCCCTGCAGTGGCTGATCGACGATGGTCATTGCAACGCTGTCGAGATCCTCAGCGAACGCCTCGATGCCCAGCGCCTGAACCTGCGCACGGTGCTGATCCTGGCCGACGGCGAACGTCTGGACCTCAACCCCATTCACAGTTGGCAGGTGACCTATGCCGTTTGAAACCCCTTCGCTGCCGGTGCTGATTCAGCGCACCCAAAGCGACCTGGCCAGCGATTCGCTGCGCCAGTCCGATGCCCAAGTGCTGGCCCGCACCCTGAGCGGCGCCGCCTTTGGCCTGTATGGCTACCTGGATTGGATCGCCGAGCAGATCCTTCCGGACAAGGCCGATGAGTCGACCCTGGAGCGCATCGCCGCGCTGCGCCTGAACCAGCCGCGCAAGACCGCCCAGGCGGCCAGTGGCAGCGTCAGTTTCACCGCGGCAGCCGGTGCCGTGCTGGATCTCGGCATCCTGTTGCAAAGCAGCGACGGTCGCAGCTACACAGTGACCGCCGCGCGCACCACCAGCGCAGGCCTCAACAGCACCACGATCCAGGCCGTCGACGGCGGTACCCTGGGCAATGCCGATGCCGGCCTGGAGCTGACCGCGGTGCAGCCGGTGCAGGGCATCAGCAACTCGTTCACCGTCCTGGCCCCGGGCCTGAGCGGTGGCGTGGCCCGGGAAAGCCTCGAATCCCTGCGCTCGCGGGTGATCCGTTCCTATCGGATCATTCCCCATGGCGGCTCGGCGGACGACTACGAAACCTGGGCCATGGAGTGCCCGGGCATCACCCGTGCCTGGTGCCGGCGCAATTACCTGGGGCCGGGCACCGTGGGCTTGTTCGTCATGCGTGACGACGACCTGCAGCCGATTCCCAACGCCGAGCAACTGGCGCAGGTCCAGGCCTATATCGAGCCGCTGCGCCCGGTCACCGCCGAGGTGCATGTGCTGGCCCCGGTGATGCTGCCGGTGACCTACACGTTGCGCCTGACCCCCGACACCAGCGCGGTGCGCGCCGCCGTCGAGAGCCAGTTGCGCGACCTACACAGCCGCGAGGCCGGCCTGGGCCAGACCCTGTTGCTCAGCCATATCCGCGAAGCCATCAGCAGCGCCACCGGCGAGCAGGATCACCAACTGTTGGCGCCCTTGGCCGATGTGCCGGCGGCGAATAATCAGTTGCTGGTATTCGGAGGTTGCCAATGGCTGCAATAAGAAGCGCCACCCAGTACCAGGGCCAGCTGCGCAGCCTGCTGCCCAGCGGCCCGGCCTGGGACCCGGAACGGGTGCCGGAGCTTGAACGGGTGTTGCAGGGCATCTCCCAGGAGCTGGCGCGCATCGACGCCCGGGCCGTGGACCTGCAAAACGAAATGGACCCGGCCAGCGTCAGCGAACTGGTGACGGATTGGGAAAAGGTCATGGACCTGCCCGACCCCTGCCTGGGCCTGACGCCGCTGTTCGAAGACCGGCGCCTGGCCGTGCGCCGTCGTCTGTTGGCGGTGGGCAGCCAGCGCGCCGCCTACTTCGTCGAAATCGCCCGCAGCCAGGGCTATCCCAATGCCAGCGTCACTGAGCTGAGTACCCCGCGCATGGGCCGCTCACGCTTTGGTCACGCGCATTTCGGCACCTGGCGGGCGAACTTCATGTGGACCCTCAATACCGGCGGCCGCCTGCAACTGGGCCGGCGCTTCGGCGCCAGCTATTGGGGCGAACGTTTTGGCATGAACCCGGGCAGCGCCCTGGAGTGCCTAATCCATCGCAGTACACCGGCGCATACACAGGTGTACATCAACTATGACTAGAGAGGACAGGAATACGTGGACTATCCGAAAAGTGTTCCCAGCGTAGGGCTGTTGAACGGAAAGTTTGTCGATGAGAACCCCGTCACGGGCCAAGTCGGCTCAATGATTTCTTCCGATTGGGGTAATGCAGTGACCGACGAATTGCTCAACGTGATTCGTGCAGGAGGGGAAGAGCCGGCCGAGGCCGAGCATGACCAGTTGCTGGCGGCGATCAAGGCGATCGTGCGTGATTCGATCCCACCGGAGAAGATCCGCACCACCCTGGCCGATTACGGGATCACCGATGCCTATACCAAGTCGGTGACCTATACCAAGGCGGAGATCGAGGCGCTGTTGAAGAACATGTCGGCCTTGCCGGTGGGGGCGATGGTGCCGTTTCCCAAGGGCACGGTGCCGGCCGGATTCCTGGAGGTGGATGGCAGTGTGCAGAGTGCTGCGACCTATCCGGATCTGGCGGCTTATCTGGGGACTATGTTCAATACCGGGGGTGAGGGGGCGGGTAACTTCCGCTTGCCTGAGTCGCGAGGCGAGTTTTTGCGGGGTTGGGATCATGGGCGGGGGGTGGATGCTGGGCGGGCGGTAGGCAGCTGGCAGGCCGATGAGTTCAAGAGTCATACACACTCAGTGAAGGACAGCTCGAGTGCTGGAAATGTGTTTGATTCTTGGGTTTATGGTGATACTGGAAATGGAGTCACCGACGACGAAAATCTAAAAACCAATCCAACAGGCGGAATTGAAACCCGCCCTCGCAACCTGGCGGTTATGTGGTGCATTAAGGCCTGGAACGCTCCCATCAACCAGGGGAATATCGACATTTCCGGTCTGGCTGCGAACGTTTCAGCGTTAGAGACCCGACCTCGGGGCTTGGGTGATGGACAGGCCTGGCAGAATGTTACGGCCAGTCGCGTTTCAGGCACTGTCTACACCAATACTACGGGGCGCCCGATTCAAGTTCAGGCATCTATTACGACCGGTGCGGTTACTGCAACTTGCGGTGGTGTGGCCGTGGCAACTTCTGCCTATCACGCATCGTTCGTGGTGCCGGTCGGAGCAACTTACTCAGTAACTTTTGGTAGTCCAGTCAATCCAGTTTGGTCGGAGTTACGTGCATGAAGTATTTTCATAATCCCGAGACAAACCGTGTCCATGCTTACGATGACGATGCCCCCGCGCATTTCATATCCAGCCAGTTGATCCCGATGTCCGAAGAGGAAGTTCGGCTCCACATAGAAAGTGCGACGGCGCCGTCACCTGTATCGCTAGGAGAGCGTGTCTGGCGTGATTCAGCACTGGATTCGGTGAGGTGGTTGCGTGAGCGGCACCGCGATCAGTTGGAGATCGAAGTACCTACAACGCTTGCCAGTGCACAGTTCAAGCAACTGCTTGTGTACATGCAGGCCTTGCGTGACTGGCCGCAATCGCCGCACTTCCCCGACTCTCAGTACCGCCCTGTCGCGCCATCCTGGGTTACTGAACAAACTGAATAAACGCCCCGTACCGCCGGGGCGTTTTCTTATCCGACCTGCAAACACTGACCATGCCAATAACCGAAGAACAACTGCTGCAAATCATGCCTAACGCCCGCCGCCAAGCGGGCGTTTTTGTTTCTCCACTCAACACCGCCATGGCCAAGCGGCAGATCGATACGCCGAAGCGCCAGGCGGCTTTTCTTGCTCAGATCGGACACGAATCCGGGCAGCTGCAATACGTACGCGAATTGGGCAGTGATCAATACCTGAGCAAGTACGACACGGGCTCTCTCGCCGCACGCCTGGGCAATACCCCCGAGGCGGATGGCGACGGCCAGCGGTATCGCGGGCGCGGGCTGATCCAGATCACCGGGCGCAGCAACTATCACCAGTGCAGCCTCGGGCTGTTTGGCGATGAGCGTCTGCTGGAGTTGCCGCAGCTGCTGGAGCAGCCGCAATGGGCCGCCGAGTCGGCGGCCTGGTTCTGGGAGCGCGGTGGGCTCAATGCCCTGGCTGACCGCGATGAGTTCAACAGCATTACCCGGCGGATCAATGGTGGCCTGAATGGCTTGCAGGAGCGCCTGCAACTCTGGGCCAGGGCGCGGGCGGTGCTGTGTTTGCCGGTGGTTTGAGGGCTGCCGTCTGAAGGTCCTGCGGACCTTTTCGCAGCCTGCGGTAGCGGCTACAGGTTTTTTTGGCAGGCTGGGCGATTCATTTCCTGCCCGCCTCAGGAGGGCTTGATGAATATCCGTGGCTGGCTGGCCATCGCTGTGGCGGCCGGGTTGCTTTATGCACTCGGCTACGTCAGCGGTGCCGGCAGTGAGCGCAGTAACAACCAACGCCTCGATGAGGCTCGTCTCAAACAATCCTTTGAACAAGGCCGGGCCCTGGGCACGGTCAGGGAAAAGGTGGTGGTCGAGTACGTCGACCGTATCGTCAAGGTCTATCAGGCGGGCGCCAGCATCACCAAGGAGGTCCCTGTTTATGTTTCGAAAGCGGCTGATAACGCCTGCGTTGTGCCTGACGGTTTTGTCCGGGTGCACGACGCCGGCGCCGCCAACCTGCCCGTGGCCGGAGGCCCCCGCGTCACTGATGGCGCCGCCTCGGGCCTTGCACTCTCTACCATCGCCGCCAGCGTCGTCGACAACTACAGCGAATGCCACGCCAACGCCGAGCAATTGAAGGCGTTGCAGCGGTGGGTGCGCGAATCCCAGGCTGTGCTGCGCAGCACTACGGAGATGTTGCTGCAGCCCTGAGAGCAGGTTGTCGATCAACTCTCCGGCTCCACTGGAGCCGGCCGGGTTGGGTTGCATCCAGGTGGAAGGGAGGAGTGACAAGGTGACGGCCAGTGACAGCCAGTAAAAGTGCTATCGCATCAGCGATGCAGGACATTGGCTTATGGCCTCGGGTACTTGGGGACTTATATGAAGTTCGCCTTATTTGGCCGTTTCAGGATTGCCGAATGCGCACGGCTTTGTTTGAAAAATGAGCATGTACGCTCGGAATGAGAACTACTGGAGAAGTTATGCAGAATACTAAAAACATCTTGCTGATGAGCTTGTTTGCACTGATCGGGATTTCCCTCAATGTGAGTGCAGAGACGGCCATGTCGTGGAACCTGGCAAGGGATGTAATGCTGGCCAAGGAGAGCGTCGTGGCGAACTCGCCCTGGACATTCATGCAGAACACATCAGGGGTGAATAAGCCTGAAAACTATACGTTGCTACCTTTCTTCAAGGCGGACGACTGCACTGCTCAACCTGTGACCTGTTGGCAGGATCCGGTATCGGGGGCTCACGTATCGGTCCACTTCAAGACTTATACATTCACTGGAAACGGCAGTTTTGTTATCGCTCCGGGCAATGTGGCGTTTCACCCCGGGAAAAATAGCCAGACGGTTATCCGCTGGAGCAGCCCGGTCGTTGGTGAGGTAAATGTTCTTGGGCGTGTCAACAGCATTCACGACAGCTGTGGCGATGGGGTTGCCTGGTCCCTGAATTTGGATGACTCGGTTCTTCAGTCGGGTAGCTTGGCCAGAGGTACGGGAGCTGTTTTTTCGGTAAGCAAGGTGCCTGTCAGCAAGTTGTCGTCCATCTATTTTGTCCTGGACAAGAAGGCCAATTACTCTTGCGATACCAGCACCATCGACATGCTGATCACCAAGTGACGTGCCTCTATCAGTGGTTCTGGAGGCCGCGCGTGATTGTCGAAGCTGCGCAAGGGAGATAGACCGGTCCAAGAGTACTTAACTCTGATTCCGATCTGACAGCCTGTCACTTGCAAGCCACCTCGCCTGGTGTACGGTAAGCACACGCCAGCCCCATCAGGAGAGGATTGTGAAAGAAATCACCCAGCTTGCCGCTGAACTCGGCAGGCGTTTGCAGGTTCTGAATGCCCACGTCACCACCGCGGAGTCCTGCACCGGGGGAGGCATCGCCGAGGCGATCACGCGGATCCCTGGCAGTTCGGCCTGGTTCGAGGCCGGTTATGTCACCTATTCCAATCGCCAGAAGACCCTGCAATTGAATGTACCGGCCGATTTGTTCAATTCGGTCGGCGCTGTCAGTCGTGAAGTGGTCGAGGCCATGGTCCGGGGGGCACAGGCCAGGAGTCATGCGCATTTTGCCGTGGCGGTCAGCGGTATCGCCGGGCCGGATGGCGGTTCTGCGCAGAAGCCTGTGGGCACTGTGTGGCTGGCCTGGGGGGCGGGAGAGACGCTGACCACCGAGTGCCGGCACTTTCCGGGAAATCGCGATGAGGTCCGCCGACAAACGGTGAAGGCCGCGCTAGAGGGGTTGCTGCAACATGCTGCGGCAGAAATCGCAAATCAGGGGTAGGCGATCCTCGAGCGCTGTGGAATAATACTGGCTACTTATACAGGTGTTGGCCGTCAGGCCTTATTGATTACGTGAGGACTTTAATGGACGACAACAAGAAGAAAGCCTTGGCTGCGGCCCTGGGTCAGATCGAACGTCAATTCGGCAAGGGTGCCGTAATGCGTATGGGCGATCACGACCGTCAGGCGATCCCGGCCATTTCCACCGGCTCTCTGGGTCTGGACATTGCTCTGGGCATTGGCGGTCTGCCAAAAGGCCGTATCGTTGAAATCTACGGCCCTGAGTCGTCCGGTAAAACTACCCTGACTCTGTCGGTTATTGCCCAGGCGCAGAAAGCCGGTGCAACTTGTGCGTTCGTCGATGCCGAGCACGCACTGGATCCGGAATACGCCGGCAAGCTGGGTGTGAATGTTGACGACCTGTTGGTTTCCCAGCCGGACACCGGCGAACAGGCCCTGGAAATCACCGACATGCTGGTGCGTTCCAACGCGGTTGACGTGATCATCGTCGACTCCGTGGCGGCCCTGGTGCCCAAGGCTGAAATCGAAGGCGAAATGGGCGACATGCACGTGGGCCTGCAAGCCCGCCTGATGTCCCAGGCGCTGCGCAAAATCACCGGTAACATCAAG
>Ga0308159_1001021_pt1 | contig 47055 bp, 44 predicted proteins | sample PhyCR1_FD_201040 | JGI IMG/M metagenome (GOLD analysis project Ga0308159, IMG submission 201040) | Phyllosphere microbial communities from UC Gill Tract Community Farm, Albany, California, United States - DLSLC.R1 | ecosystem: Host-associated > Plants > Phyllosphere > Unclassified | place: USA...
AGGCCTGCGCGGTATTGAGAAACGGGCTTCCCTTGCGCGCCTGAGCAGCGCGGGCATTTACATCTTCTTCGTCCATGAGGTGCTCCTTCGAGACTGTAGCAGCGCGATTTGCGCGACTGCTGCGGGCTCGAAGCATGCGGGGCCGCCGATGCCGGCGGCAGTGTCGAATCCGCCTATAGGCGAATTCGACTCCCTCTCAGATTTGCACAGGACAGGAGAGTTCAGGGCAGGAAAATGCGCGCAACTTCGCCAGGTTTGCGGGTCGAGCCGAGGAGAAATTCACCGCGATAAACGCGAGATTTCAAGCCGCTGAATGACCGCATTCGCGGCGATCCGAGCCGTGCCTTGGACGGGATAAAACGCACAATTGAGCTCTACGACTTTGTGCCCAGACGCTCGCCAGCGATTGCCCTGACCACCGCCTGCATGAAGTCGACGCGTTCGACTAACCATTCCAGTTCAACGTCGCGGATCACGTAATGCGGTGAGTAACGCGCCTTCACGTAGGCCTGCTGCAGCAGTTCGAAGCAGCGGCGCGCGAACTTGGTATCACGGGGCCAGACCGCGACCAGATCGCGCGCAACATCCTCAGCCCGCCCGCGCAAAAAATTGAGGTTGTGCGACTTTGGGCTGTACAATTTCAGCGTAAGCAAAGTTGCATGATAGAAATGCTCAGCCGCTTGATGAAGATTGAATGCCGCGCGATTACCCCAGTCCTGCGTAATGGCGTACTTTGCAAGTCCAAGAAACTCAGAACCGCTCGCGAACCACTGCTTGAAGTGATGCTCGGCTTCGATGTACGCGAGACCGGTGTCGAGCGGCTTGGGCACCTCGAACGGCTGCGTGCCCAGTTCGTAGAGAACGACCCCTTCGCGAACCACGTCGACGAAGAATGGCCGACCGCGCGAGAGCTGGAAATTCATGTCGGCCATCGAGTGCACGGCGAGACCGACCGGGGCCGACAGCCGTTTGGCGATATCGTATTCGCGCAGCAGGTGGTCCTTGGCCTTGCCCCAGTATTCCGCTTCGTCGGCGAGGCGTTCATCGTTGACGATGACGAGGATGTCGTAATCGGAATAATATCCGCCGACCGGATCGGCGACCCAGTCACCGCGCGCGTGCGAGCCGTAGAGGATCACCTTGGTGATCCGCCCCTGCCGCTTCCAGCCCTGGGTCGCGAGCGCCAGGACATCCTCGAATTCCGCGAAGATGATTTCCACCACGCGCTTGAGCTCGCAGCGTTTTTCTTCGGGAAGGTGATCGAGGTCGGTCTTCATGATCGGCCGATTCTAGCCGAGTTGGCGCCTGGAGCAACCGCAACATGCGCTCTGCGCAAGGAAATCCCCGCGCCGATACGGCGCGGGGTCGTGGCCTTTCAGTCGGCCGGGTTCCAGATGATGGCGAAGGTGTCCTCGTCGTCCTGGCCGGCGGCGCGGCCGAGATTGGCGTAGAGCCGTCGAGGGCCGAATTCGGGAGCAGCGAGGCTGAGCGACACGTACTCGTTGCCCGAGGTTTCGCTGCGGCGCAGCCATCCCGCCCCGACCTCGACGCCGCCCGAGGTGACCCGGTAGTCTGGCTGGGTGTCGGCGCTCTTGCGCGGGTTGGGCATGATCTCGATCTCGGCGCGGATCGAGAGGGTGCGAAGCTGGCCCTTGAAGCTGCGGCCATCGCGGGTGACATAACCGATTGCTGCCATTTTTCGTCTCCTGAATGTCGCCTGCGGACCATTTTCCGGGCGATGGGCACGCCAGGGGACGGCCACAGCGGACCCGTGAACCGTCAGGCCGCAGCGCAGCGAAGGACCGGAGGATGCCGGCATATTTGAGAGCGAAGCGGCCGCGAGGAGCCCGTCTTGGCGGGCGGGGAAATAAGCCGGAATACGATGGTTTCACGGGGACGCGGCTGTCCCAGGCCAGTGCTCTCGAACCCGGTAATGGGCGCAAGCATGATGTTCAGGGCAATACGAAAACGGCGGTGCCGGAGCCTAGCGCGAACTGCCCTGCGCCAGGGTCTGATTTGCCCCCATCCCCCGGCAGCATCACCCGGGCCCAATCCCCGCAAGAGCGCCGGGGTCACCCGGCTACGACGCACCGAAAGGGCACGGCGGCGTCGCGGTCGGGGCGGGATGGCTGCGCCGCATGAACCGGCGCGCGCGCGCGCCCCGCCGCCATGCGGCTCAGCGAATTCGGACCCCGACCGCAGCGTAATTCGGCCGCATGGCGCCGGCCAGGACGGCGGGGACACGCCCCTTGCCACAAGCGAGCCGTTACGCGTTCCCGGAGGTCACTCCCCCTCGCCGCCTCGGTGCGGGGATGATGCGGGGGCGCTGGTCCTGCGCGCGGGGAAATGGTTTGCCGCGCGGCCATGTCTCCGCGCAGGGGCCCGGCTTTCCGACAATCATATTCGTGGACGTGGGCGCCTTAGCGCCAGATCCGCGCGAGCCCCAGCCGAACCAGATAGGCGCCTGCATCCTCGCCGTTCACGGAAAGCCGCGCGAGCGTGCGGCCGTAGCGGTCAGTGCCGGTTCGCACGATCGTCACGGCGCTGCGCGAAGGGGCGCGGCCCGCAGCTAGGAAGCGTTGGAGCGCCGCGCGGCTCGCCGCGCCGCGCCGGTAATCGCACCAGGCGGGAATGCGCGAGCCGGCCGATGCCGATGTGCAGCGGCGAACCGGCGCGCCCCGGCGCGTCGATGCCGACAAGACGAACCCGCTCGCCTGAACACAAGCGCACGGTATCACCGTCGTTAAGCGAGGCGATGCAGGCGGCGGCTGCCGCGACGGCGGGAAAGGGGATCGGCATGGGTGAACGGCTTCAATCCGGACCCGTGGGTCAGCGCTGGCGCGTCACGAGGCCCGTTTCGCCGCACAGGCTGCACGTGTCCTTGCGGCGCTCGAAACCGTGGCCGCCGAGCAGTTCGCGGGCGGCATGTTCGACATTTTCCTGCGCCGACAACCCGAGCGTCCGGGTTATGCATGTATCACAAATCGGCTCTGGCGAGAGCCGTGAGACGAGCTTCCCGATGTCGTGATGTAAAGTCATTGCCCTGTTTCCCCTGATTGAGCCCCCTGCCAGCCGCCGCACCAAGCGGCAATGACAGTCTGCTCAGCGCTGCGTGTCCGGCCCCGGAGGGGCGGGCGCGCAGCGCGAAATTTTCCCACCCTCCGCACGTCAGACCCGACGCCCGAAAGCAGGACCGGAGGCGAAACCTCGCCTCCGGTCCTGCATCACGCGGCGATGGCAGGTGCTTCGCCATCGGTTTCGTGGTTCACACCGGCCTCGAAACCCGAGGCCGGAACGGGATCCATAGCCACGGACTTTTCCGCCTCAAAGGGTTGCAAAGCGCCGTCCGCGTCGGCCCCTGCGCTCATATCGCAGGCCCCATCTTCGCCATCCCCATGACCATCGGCATCATCATCGCCAGCGGCGTAGTCATCGCCTCCGGCACAGCCATCGACATCGCCGTCCTCATCGGAGTCCCGCCCGCCTCGAGCGGCGTCGTGCCCCCGTGCCCGCTCAAGCGCCGCGACCGTTCCCACCCCGGCGCGCGGCGTGTAGGCCGATGGCGGAAACGCCATCCAGCGCGGCACCCAGCCTTCGCGCTTCACGCGCCCACCGGCCCCGGCAAGGTGGTCGCGGATTATGGCCTTGAGGCCCTTGCCCTTCTCCCCTGCATTGGCGGCGGCGACTTGCGGCCCGGCAACGTCCGCAACCATGGCGAGTAGGACCTCACGGTCGCGCAGCGTGTCCAGAAAGGCCTCGTCCGCCTGCCACCAATCGGCCATGGAAAGCCCGATCTCCAGCCCCACTGCTTCGATGGCAGGACTTCCCGCCGCCAGCGTTTCGCCCATCACCACGGCGATAACGTCCATGACTTCGCCGTCCGAAAGCGCGACGAGCCGGGCGAAGAGGCTGCACAGTGACCTGCCCGATCCACCAAGGCCACAACGATTGCCAGCGACCACGGTCGGCTCGTCCTCCGGTAATTCGAGCAGCGCCAGAACCGCGCGCCGCCGTTCATCAAACAGCGCTTCGCCCCGGCTTTCATCGAGGCTTTCGCGCACCGCATCGCTGCGCACCGCCTGCGGCTCGGCCGCTACGCGCCAGAGCGCGGAACCGGCGATCACGTGCGCTGCCATGAGGCGCAAGGCGAGATCGCTGCGCGGCAACAGGGCGGCGCGCAGCGCGGCATGGCGGTGGAGATCGACATACGTCTGGGTGACCGATGTCAGTTCGGGACGCACCAGCTTGCCGCTTGCCGCTTGTTCGCCCTGCCCAGACTGTCCGGCGCGGGCAAGACGCGCCGCTTCCCTGGCGCCGAGATAGCCTTCGTGGGCGATCACCTCGCCATTGGCGCGGACGTCGAGATAGACGCGCCCGCCCTTGCGCTTGGCGGTCTTCTCGTATTCCCAGACATGGAAATGGCTGTCAGGCGCAACGACCACGGCGTCGGCCCAACCCGCGTCGATGCAGGCGCACCGCCGCGCCTCGATTTCGGCGTTTTGCAAGGCCCAGAAGGCATCGCCATCGACAAAGAAGGCATCCTCGCCGAACAGGTCGGCCACGGTGGCAAGGCCGCTGGCCTCGACATCGAAGAGAGCGTGGCGGGCAGGAATCGACTGCCCGGAGAACAGCCACGATTTGAGCTGATGACCGCGCGGCACATAGGCGTTTGCGTCGTCGACGAGGGCAAGCCATGCTTTCTGCTGGCGTTTGGACGCCAGTGTCAGATGGCGGATTGTCGCGGCATCGATCTCCTGACGGCGGTACATTTCTCGGATGCGCGGCAGGAGATTGCCGAGCGCGAGGATGCGCCTGACCGCAAGGTCGGGCAGGCCGAAGGTCCGTGCAATCTGTTCGGGGCCGCGTCCTTCGCGCACCAGTCGGGTAAAGCATTCCCAGCGCGCCACTTCGTCGGGATCGAGCCGCGCGAGGTTCTCGATCAGCGAGGCCTCGGTGGCGGCGGCATCATCCGTTTCGCCGAGCACCGCGCAGGGCATCATGCCGATACCGAGGTCGAGATCGGGTTCGAGATCGGCAGCGGGATCAACCGCGGGGTCTTCCGACGGGGCCTCGCTGACGGGGGCCTTGGCCTGCGCGGTCAGCCGCTCGGCGGCAACGATCTTCGCAGCATGATATCGGCGGCACCCGGCGACGATCTCGTACTGTCCCGGTTCGCAGTTGGGGCGCACGAGAATCGGCTGGATCACGCCGCGCGCGCGGATGGTGGGCAGGATGTCGGAGACGTCCGGGGCCTTGCGGGCATAGCGCATGTTGGCCTTGCTGATGGAAAGGTTGCTCAAGGCGATGAATTCGAGTTTCATGGGTCACACTCCTTGTTTGGGGTGCCGGTCCGTCCGTTCAGGTGGAATGGGATGGGCGGACCGGCTAGTTGTGGCGGTGGACGACCGCCTGCGTCATCGGCCCGGCATCACGGATCGCGGGGCAGAAGGCGGATCGCGGACGGGTCCGCGCGGGCCAGACCGCCGAGAAATTCGGCGGCGGCGGGAATGGAGCGGGCAAGGCGCGATGCCGCCGTCCAGACCGAGAGCGGGTGCTCGGGCACGAAAGCGAGGTCGCGCGCGATACGCAGGCCCAGCGGCAGGTGGATCGCGTTGATCTCGCGCAGCGAGAACGTGCCGAGTTCCGGGCATCCGAAACCAAGATCGGCCAGCCCGAAGAGGGTGTCGTCATCGGGGAACACTTCGGCGACCAGCCAGACGGCCCGGCCCAGCGGGTTGAAGAGACGCGCGGCGGGCAGCGGATCGAAATCGGGATCGCGGATGCCCTGCTCGAAATTGTCCGCGAGGCGCACAAGGGTCTGGGGGCAAAGCAGAGTCATGCCGCCGCCCTCCCCGCATCAACCCGCGTCGGGCGACAGGAAGCGGGCGTGCGGCCACCGGTCTCGTCATCGCTGCACGCGCCATCGCCTTGTCGTGCGGCCTTGCTTTCCCGCCCGGACCCGTTCCCCGGTTCCGAGCTCGCCCCATGCCCGGCCTCCTCCTTCGCGGCCTCATGCCGGGCAAGTAGCCAGTCGGCCCCCTTGCTGGCCATGCTCGCGGCGCGGAAGATCGCGCGGCTGTCCTCGCGCAGGACTTCCAGCCATGCGCCGATGTAGTCGGCGTGGCGCACGGTGGGCACGATGCCCAGAGTGGCGCACAGGAAGGCCGAACCCATTTCAGCGACGAGTTCCTCGCGCGCGTAGTCTTTGGTGCCAAAGGCGCTGGTGAGGTCGCGGCCCAGCCGCGAGCCATGCCCGGTGGCGTGACCATTATGCCGATATCGGCATAAGACCCATAATGCCGTAACCCGGGTTATGCCGCATGGCCTCCGTTGCAGGTTGGTTTCCCCGGCATCGGCCATGCGGCTGTTCGGCATAATCAGAGCCTTTCCAAGAACGCGAGGAGTTGGTCATCAGGTCGGAACCGGCCCGGCGGCGTGGCTGGGGCGGCGACGCGAGCGAGCGCCTTTTCCTTCAACCGCATGTCGGCATGGATGTAGACCTGCGTGGTCTCCACGCTCTCATGGCCTAGCCAGAGCGCGATCACTGCTTGATCGACGCCATGATGGAGCAGGTCCATCGCAGTGCTGTGGCGCAGTGTATGTGGCGTAACCCGCTTGGTGCCGATGCTTGGGCATGTGCGCGCTGCCGTCAGACAGTGCTTGCGGACCAGATGTTCGAGCGCATCCCGGCTCAGCCTTTCGCCCCGGATCGACGGGAACAGCGGGTCACTATCGCCTCGGCGGCCGCCTATCCAGGCTGCGATCAGCTTGGCCGTTTCGCGACGGAGTGGTGTGGCGCGCTCTTTTCGGCCCTTGCCCATGCAACGGATGTGCGCGCCGCTGCCGAGCGCGACATCGCCGAGCGTGAGGCCGACCAGTTCAGACGCCCGCAGGCCGGTCTGAACGGCGAGCAGGAGCAGCGCATGATCGCGCCGTCCCGTCCACGTCGTGCGATCCGGCGCCGCCAGCAACGCCGCGATCTCGCCTGTGTCGAGGAACGTCACTGTCCTTCTCACATACCGCTTGTTCGGCATGGCGAGGATGCGCTGGCAATGCATCAGCCAGGTCGGATCGGTCATCGCGACGTAGCGGAAGAACGAGCGGATCGCCGCGAGCCGCGTGTTGCGGCTGCGCGCACTGTTGCCCCGCGCCGTCTCGGTGTGGGCGAGGAAGTCGGCGACCAGATCGACGTCGATATCCTCGACCATGAGCTTGACCGGCGGTTTGGCACGCTGGACACTCGCGTATCTGAGCAGAAGGCGGAATGTGTCGCGATAGCCGGCGACCGTATGGCGGCTCGCTTCCATTTGAACGCACAGCCGGTCGGTGAAGAAGCGCTGGATCAGCGCAGGCAAAGTGGCGGCGCTCATTGGACCGCCTCCGACCCGCTGGTTGCACGCGCCATCGCCAGATCGAGCAGTTCCGGGACCGCCTCTAGATACCAGAACGTGTTGGAGGGATTGGTATGACCCAGATAGGTCGTCAGCCGGATCATCTCGTGCGACGGGTCTTTGCCCGTGCGATACCACCCGATCATCGTGCGCACCGCGAAGCTGTGGCGAAGATCGTGGATGCGTGGCCCTCGGCCATGCCGACAGTATTGTTGGCCGGGTCGCAGCCCGATCCGCTGGCAGACCTGCGCGAAGTTGTAGCGTGCGCCGCAGTCGGCCAGCCGGGTTCCCTTTTCGGTGACGAAGAACGCGGGCGCGGAGCATCCAAGCAGTCGGTCGCGCTCGGCAGCATAGACGATGAGCTGCGCCACCACGCTCTGGTCGAGCGGGAGCAGCCGCTCCTTGCCCAGCTTTCCGCGCCGTATGCGCACCACGCCAGCCTCGGTGTCGATGTCGCCGTCATTGAGCGCCAGCGCTTCACTGATCCTGAGGCCTGTGAAGGCGATAAGCCCGAACAGGGTCGAACAGGTCAGCGCGCGCAAGCCATAGATCGACGGCAGTTTCTTGGCCGCCGTGATGATCGCGGCGATCTCAGCCTCGGTATAGATATAGGGGCGCTGCCGCGCATAGCGGTCAGGGAGCAGGCCTCGCGGCGGCACCTCGTGAGCGGGGTCGATACCGCTCAGCCACTGCGCAAACAGCCGCACCTTGCCCAACCGGGCAGAACGCGTCGATGTGCCCACATTGGGCAGGCTTGCATCCCAGCGCAGGAACAGCGCCGTATCGACGTGCGAAGCGCGCTCCTGATCGGCGAACCGAGCGAAGCGCCGAAGTATCCGCTCATCGGCGCGAAGGTCGTAGCCGAGGCTGCGCCGAACGCTCAGATAGCGGTCGAGTTGAAGGACGATGCTCATTGCACGCCTCCCGCAACCGGCCAAGGCTGCGCGATCGACCTTAGCCCGTCGATGTCGAGCCTCGCGTATATTAAGGTCGATGACCGCGAGCGGTGCCGCAGCATATCGCCCACCTCGTCGAGCGAAGCACCGGCGTTCACCAGTCTGGTTGCAAGGCTATGACGCAACACATGCGATCCAACGTAAGGCGTTACCGGCTTTTGCCCGGTCGCTGCCAGTGCATCCTTGATGATGGCGTTGACGATCTGGCCATTCTTAAACGCGCGGTGCGGCGCGCGGTGGCTGACGAATATGGCTCGGCATGTCGTTGGCCCGCGCTCATCGCGAAGATAGCGGCTCAGCGCGTCCCCGACCTCGCCGGATATCGGCACCCGATCGTGCAACTCGCCCTTGCCGCGTACCATGAGTTCGCCGGCGCGCCAGTCGATATCGTCCAACCGTATCGCGATCACTTCGGGCGCACGCAGACCCAGCCGCGCCATCAGCAGCAACATCGCATAGTCGCGCGCGCCGTGCCGGGGATTGCTGCGCACCGAGCAAAGCACCGCTTCAACGCCATCGGGCGAGAGGTGCCGGGGCAGTCGCGCATCCCAGCGCTGGGCTGTCTTGGGAACGCTCGGTGCGAGATTGGTTGCGGTCGCACCGCTCGCGAACAGATATTGGAAGAAGGTCCGCAGATGCGTTGCCACCGTCTTATCGCGATAGGGTGTCCGGCGCGCCAGCACATGCTGCACGAAGCCGGTGATGTCGGCGCCGCTCAACCGCGTCAGGTCGATCATTCGCTTGCCGAAGCGGTAGTCGAGGAACCGATTCGCGAAGCCCAACGTGTGCCCGATAGTGCGCGGACTCAGTCCCCGCTGCTTGACCAGATAGGCCTCGAAGTCCTCCAACAGCGCGGCCCGCAACTCCTCCGCGTCCGTCAGCGGCACAGGTTGCGCCACGCCAATGTCTATGAGATGCGCCGCGAACCGGCGCGCGAGATTATGCGGACAGAGGGTTTGGCCCTTGTTTCGCGGCACCATCCGTCCCAGCCGTTCGGCCTGATCGAGCGTCAATGCGGAGGGCTCCACACCCTCTGTGTCCATCAACCGCCCGAGATTACGAATGAGATGGCGGTAGGTTTTGAGCGTCCCCGCTTTGTAATTGGCGGCGACGAAGCTCTCGATGAACGAGTCGAGATAGGGTTCGAGGCAAGTATACTGAGTGTCGGTCATGATCATCGTGCTCCATGCTGGTGGAGCGACAAAGATTATGCCGAATGGACCAAGCGCGATCATGCCGCCAACCGGACCTTCTCGCCACGATGCGGCATAATCCAGGTTACGGCATTATGGGTCAGCTCATGCAGGCAGGTGCGGTAGTAATTGACCTGATCGTGAAAGGCAGGCTGCGGCGGCACCGCCACGAAATCCGCGCCGGGCGCGTAATAGGCCTTGTTGCCACCGACGCGGAAATCGACACCACTGGCGGCGATGACCGCTTCGGCGACAGGCACGATCTCGCGTTCGGGTAGCGGGACCGGCTCTGGCATCAGCCCTTCGCGCAGGCCTTCGCACTGGGCGACGTTGAAGACGGTAAAGCGCTTGAGGAAGGGAACGGTGCGCGCATCCTCGCCGGTTTCGCGCGCGCGTTCCTTTTCGGTGCCGGGGGTGAAGCGGTCGGCGTAGACGACGCAGAATCCCTGCTCGCCCTTGCGCACGTGGCCGCCTGCCTCGAGCGCCTGCCGGAAGGTCAACCAGCCCTGCGAAGGCCAGCCGTTCTCGATCACCGCCCCCCACAGGATCAGCACGTTGATGCCGGAATAGGCGCGCCGTGTCAGGGCGTTGCGCGGCAGGCCGGGCACGGGTGGCCCCGATCCCTCAATCCCCTCGACGCTTCCGCCACCGGCACCACCTCCGACACCGGCACTCGCGGTGGTGCATGCCGCAGTGCTCCACGGCTGCACCCACGGGATACGTCCCTGCTCCAGCTGCTCGACGATCCGGGCCGTCACCTCGTCATAGAGCGAGGCGCGGGAATGGCGCCCACCGGTATGACCCTCATCCGCCAGCGCCCTCGCGCCGCGCGAAACCTTGCGATCCTTGCGCATGTCTCACCTCCGTACGCTGCCCAAAACCACCATGGCCTCCCCCGGAAAGGCGGGGGTGGGCGGCACAGGCGACCGACAAGGCCCGCCGCAGGGCAGGGCCTGCACCGCTCGCGGCCGTAACGAAGTGGAGGAGCCGCGCGGCAGCGCGGCTTGCAGGGCCTGCTGGCGGGCCTAGACGGGAGACGAGCCCACCCGCGCCGCGTCCGGGAGAGGCTCTTCAAAAACGCCGCGCGCGGCGCAGACGCGGGTGTCCGCTTCGCGGTCGGCCGAAGGCCGGGCGCCCGCGCCAGCGATCGCTACCGACAGGCCGAGACCTGCAGCGCAGGGCTCGGTGCCGGCGCGCAGGATGGAGGCGGTTAGCCGCCCGGGCGCGGCATAGAGCGCGCTCGCACCGCGAGGCGCCCGAACCGATCTACGGCAATGATGGCGAGAAAATTCCATCCAGGTGCCTGCCACTGCGCCACTTTGGTAAGCGGCAGTACCAGCACACGCGGTATCAAAAACCTGACCTGTAGAGGGGCACAGGAGCGTCAGCGTGCAAAAGCGCATCCCGGATCGGCGTAATATCCGGGATGCCTGGGAGCGCGACCGGCAATGTTTCGACCAGAGAAGTCCAGATGGGCTCGACATCGCCGGCGATGAAGACGCGTTCCTCGCCTTCGACGTGCAGTTCCACGACGAGCGCCAGAATCCAGGTTTCCTCGTCCCAACGCGCCCGCGTCGCGTCGACTGCTCGGACGCTGCGCCAGGAGACACTCAGGTCATGGCTCTCGACCCTGAGCGCAAGCGCCTCGGCCGATACCGCAGTGATTACGTTGCGGCTGAAGTCGGCATCACTCATGAATCTGGCTCCTGAGTTCATTGCTGCACACAATATTGTCACGCTGCCGCGCCAATGCGTCAAGTGCGTGGCCCCGTCATTACAGGCCCCCTCGCATGAGAAGGCGGTAACCTCCTGCCGCCAGCGACCGGGCGTCACGCGCCATGCGGCGGACCCGGGACTTCAGCGAATCTGATCCACGCGCTTCGTCCTGCCTGACGCGCTCGGTACCGAACAGGACCTCGACAATCTCGGAAATGCTGGCCCCGTCCGCCACGGCATCGTGGACCCTCAAGGTCTCGATCCATCGCTCGACCCTGGGATCGGGAGGAAACAGGGATTGGACGAAACGCCGGTGCGTGCACAGCGCAAGCAGTCGGCGGAGCGGTAGCATCCTCGGGCGCAGCGAGGCGGTGCCCGCCAGTCTGTAATGGAGCAGGACCGGGCCCCGCGTAAGCGAACCCGCGATGACGTCGAGCCGGATGCGGCGGAGGCCATCGCTGAGGACGGCATGCTCCTGGCCGCGTTCGCCCGGCACGAGGGACAGCCACCGCTCGAGCCCGACGGGATCGAAGGCGTCGATATCGCCTGCGGCCGCCGGATACGCCTCGACCTCGAGTGCGCCCGGATCGATCCGTGCGCACCAGATGAGGTTTGCCCCCGAAGCCATGACTTCGGGGTGTTCGGCAAAAGTGTAGCCCCCATGTGCGGGCGACCTCCCCGCGCAGGTCACCGCAGGTCACCTCGCTGGCACAGGCATACCACTCGACATACTCGGGATCGCGGCGCAGCCATTCCCACGTCAGACCGGCGCGGTCGATACCGGCAAGCGCCCGGTAGCGCGAGACATCGGTCCAGTCTGCTGCGGCCTCGGCTCCCCTGACGATGCCCCGCAAAGTCATGGTATCGAGGCGACATATGACTGAATTACAACATTTGCGTGCTTGAAAAGTCCCGGTGGATCAATATCATCGCACATATCACGAACCGCGGATCGCCGATGGAATGAGGGCCGGAGGCGCGTTCGCCCTGAAGCGGAAAGGACGGCTCGACGCGTCCAGGCGGCTTGAGACGCCGCGGCGAGCCGTGACAACGCATGGGCGTACTCGGTGCCTACTACAAATTCCGCGATCTCGTTTCTTTGGCCGAAGACTTCGATCGGCTCGACGAGACCCTCTCGCACATCACCACTGCCATGCAGTGCGATTACTATGCCATCGGACATCATATCGACTGGGGCGAAGGCGCCCCGCACGCATTCCGGCTGCAGAATTATCCGCAGGGCTGGGTGGAATACTACGATTCCAACAACCTTGGCGGACGCGACCCGGTTCACAGGGCGTCTGGCAGAACCCAGAACGGATTCCTCTGGCGCGATGCCGGCGACCTGATCGAATTGAACCGCAGCGACGAGCTCCACATGGCGCTTGCACTGCGTCACGGCATCGGCGACGGGTTCACGGTTCCGGCCAACGTTCCGGGCGAATTTCAGGGATCGTGCACCTTCGCCACCATGCCGGACCGGCAGCTTGATGCAGATAGCCTGGTGCTTGCCCGGCTGATCGCTCCGGAAATATTCGCTGCCGGCCGGCGCATCATCGGCAACTACCAGTTGCTGGTGGACATCAAGACAGCGAAACTTACCCAGCGGGAGCGCGCCTGCCTGTTGTGGATCGCGGCCGGAAAGTCCGACTGGGAGGCCGGGCAAATTCTGGGCATCAGCGAAGAGACGGTGCGCCAGCATATCAAGAACGGCTGCGCGCGTCTGGGCATACAGAAGCGGACATTGCTGCTGTTCCTCGCGTTTCGGAACGGAGCCATCAGCTTTCCCGAAGTGCCGTTTCGCTGATATCCCCCTTTCCGGGGATAACCCGGAAGGCCGTCCAACACACACCATTCGCGAACCCAGACATTGGAGGTTCGCGATGATCCATTGCCTTTCCTACACACCCGTAGCGACCGAACACACGGTGCTTCGCAATATGTTCGAGGCGCGCAAGCGCGTCTTCATCGACCTGTTGCGCTGGAACCTGCCGGTTCTGGCGGGCCGGTTCGAGGTGGACAGCTTCGACAACGACGAGGCGACCTACGTGGTCCTCTCGGATGACGACGGCGCGCACCGTGCATCTGCGCGGCTGCTTGCAACGACAGGGCCCCACATCCTGAGCACCTTGTTCGAAACTCTGTGCGACGGGGACGTGCCGCGTGGTCCGACGACGATGGAGATCACCCGTTTCTGCCTCGAGCGGCGTTCGAATGCGGCGCAGCGGCGCCAGGCACGAGACGAACTCGTCCATGCCCTGGTCGATCACGCACTGGCACATGGCATCAAGCGATATACCGGCGTCGCCGAAGCGCCATGGCTGCGCCAGATCCTTTCCTTCGGATGGCGATGCCGGCCGCTGGGACAGATCAAGACCATCGGCGGCAGCGAGTTGGGCGCGATGCTGATCGAGATCGGGGACGACACCCGTGCGCTCCTCGAACGCGGCGGCCTCGCGGCGCCGGCCAGCCGAGTGGAGAACCGCCATGTCCATTGACCGGCTCACCGATCAAATCGAACGCGCCCTCGCCGATCTCATGAGGAACGGGTACTGCGTGATCCGCGCTGCCGCGCCCGCACACGACATCGCCGACATCGAAAGCGACCTGACGCAGGCCTTCGAGACGGCGCCCTATTGCGTCGGGGGCTTCTATGGCGAACGTACGAAGCGGTTTGGCAGGCTCCTTGTGCGCTCGGCCCATACCGAGCGGTTCGTCCTCCACACAGCAATCATGACGATTGTCGATCGCGTGCTCGGCGCCAGCTGCGACTCGGTCCAGCTCAACCTGACGCAGGGGGTGGCCATCCATCCGGGCGAACTTGCGCAATTTCCGCACCGGGACCAGGATATGTGGCCGTGCGAGGGCCGCAGACCCGAATTTCTCGTCAATGTAATGTGGCCGTTCACGCCCTATACGCGCGAAAACGGCGCTACCCTTGTCTGGCCGGGCAGCCATGGAAGCGCGGCGCTGGACCCACCGCCCGAAGACGGGGGCACCCCTGTCGAGATGGAGCCGGGTGACGCTCTGGTGTTCCTCGGCTCGACGCTGCATGCGGCCGGCGCCAATCGCACCGCCATGGCCCGGCGCGGCATGATCGTGGGCTATTGCCTGGGATGGCTCAAGCCCTACGAGAACCAGTGGCTCGCCTACCCGCCTGCGATCGCACGGCGTTTCTCGCCTCAGATCGCCGGTCTGGTCGGTTACCGTCAGCATCGCCCCAACCTCGGCAACTACGAGGGACTGTGCCCCTCGGTACTGCTCGACCCCGATCCGCGCGATTTTCCGGGTGCGACCGACGCCATGCTGCCGTTTCAGACGGAGGCAATCGCTGCGTTCGCGAACCAGCAAAGGGGCTCGGGATGAACGCGGGGACCCGGGCCGCTGCCGCTTACGACGAACTCAAGCGCCTGCTGCTTTCAGGCGAGTTCGCACCAGCGCAGCGGCTCGATCCCGTCCGTCTTGCAAGTGCGCTGGCGACCGGGGTGACGCCCATCCGCGAAGCCCTGCTGCGCCTGGCGGGAGAGCGGTTGGTGGAGTTGGGTCTCAATACCGGGTTCCATATGCCGATGGTCACGGAATCGACGCTGCTCGGCCTCTATCGCTGGAACCTCGACCTGCTGCGCCTCGCACTGCGTTCGCGAGTATGGAAGCCAGACGCAGCCCGGCACGAGAGGATTTTCCAGGCCGAACCACTGAGCGCGGATGTGTTGTTCCTGAGCGTGGCCGAATGGTCCAGGCGTCCGGAACTGATCGCGCAGATAGCGTCGGCAAACGATCGACTGGCTATTCCTCGTATCGCGGAGGCCGCAGCACTGGACTACGCACGGGCCGAATTAAACGATATGGCCCACGCCGCCAATGATCCTACATCCGCCCTTCGCACCATTACTGCATATCATCAGATCAGGACAAAAACTGTCAGGCATATCGTGATCGAAATCTATAAGATGAACGACTGATATTGCGGCGCAACCCATGGAATTTATATTTAATTTATAATTTTTTTATATGCACTTCCCCGGCCATCATTCCCTTTGCCGCAATGGCGCGGCATCTAGTAAGGAGTGAGACATGGAACGTGAAGACAACGTCATCGACCTTGGCATCGCCAGCGTCGAAACCAAGGGTCCCCTTGGGGTAGGCGAAGACGCAGTCCTCGCCCAGATCCAGGCCGGCCTTTCGGACGACTGAAACGCGGGGATGCGCGGCAATCGCCGCGCATCCCTAGGCCGATTCACTATTCCGTACCAGAGGGGCGTTACCCATGACGATGTCGCTGCGCGAAGGACTGTCCTTTTGCCGCCTGGGGGACCGAATAGTTTTCCTCGATCTGCCCGCAGACCGCTATTTCTGCCTTGCACCGGCAACCGAGACCATTTTCGCCGACGCATGCGCCGGATCGCCGATGAATTCGGCGCAGTGCAAAGCGCTTGCAGATGCAGGGTTGATAGACCAGACGCAGAACGGTCGGTCGCTACGAGAATGCCGCGGCCCATTGACAGTCAGCAGTGCTTTCGAGAGCCGGACGATACGGCGTGCCCCGTTTACAGTGGCCCGGCTATTCGCCAACTTCGCCCGTACACAGTGGAGCCTTCGCAGCCGCGGACTTGCCGCGACGTTGTCGGCGTTGGCGCGGCGCAAGCCGCAGGCCGAAAGCGATGTGTCGGCTCGGGCCGTGGTAGACCGGATTGCGCAAGCGCAGCGAACCTGCGCGCGCACCTTCGGGTCACACGACCGCTGTCTTGCCTATGCCATTGCGGTAACGCGGTCGCTCTACGTGGCAGGGGTTGATGCGGATATCGTGATTGGTGTCGCCATGCCGCCATTCCGCGCTCATGCATGGGTTCAATGGCGCGGTGTTCTGGTGAACGAGAGGGTGGAGGTCGCGGCGCATTATACCCCGATCCTGGTTCTGTGACGGCACAGCGCTTCGTCATCGGCATCGATCTTCAGGAGGATAACCGGGACACCTTTCGCCAAGGGGCGCGTCTACACGACCTTCCCATGCAGATCGACCAGCCCCGCTTGCTCATCGCAGCGAGGTTGCCATCGCACGCGCTTCCAGTTGGCCGCGACGGGATCGTGATGGGCGTTCTCTACGCTCGCGGCAGCAACCTGCGGATCTCGGAGATCGGCCCTGCTAGCGCCGCCGGGATCGCTTCGAACTCCGGCAAGGATCTGTTGGAAAAGTATTGGGGAGACTACGTCGCTGTGATCCGCACGAACGACGGTTTTGCGGTAATCCGTGGTCCCTTCGGACACCTTCCCTGCCTTTACCGGGCGTGGGGCGGCGGGACCGTCCTCGCTTCGGATATCGACAGTCTCCGGCTCGCCACCCATGCTAACAATTCCGTTGCGTTCAAAGACGTTGCCCGACAGCTCATCGTCGGCGACATGCGTACTCGGGATACATGCCTCACCGGCATCCGCGAGGTTCGCGGCGGGGAGATCGCGCAGGTGTCCGGAGCCGCCATTTCCCACACCCAATCATGGTCACCGTGGAAATTTGCCTCGGAGCGTGGCGCGGTTGGCCCGCAGGAGTGCGCTACGGCAAAGCTGCGTGATCTTGCGATGACGTGCGTCAATGCCAAGACCCTCCAGGTCGAGAAGCCGCTCGTGCTGCTTTCGGGCGATTCCTCCATCGTCACGGCGTGCCTGAATCGACGCCGTCCCGAAATCACCTGTCTCAACCTGATCGCGCCCGCGTCCGCTGGTGACGAGAGAACTTACGCCCGCGCCTGCGCCGATCACCTGGGCCTCGAATTGCTCGAAATGCCTATGTGGGAACCATCGCTGAATATTGGCGCACTCGCCGCCGTTCGGCTGCCGCGTCCGGTCGCACGAAGTTTCGAGCAGGGCCTCTTTCTGCAAGCGCAGACAGCCGCCGAAAATATGGGCTGCGACGCGGTGATCGACGGCGGCGGCGGAGACAACGTGTTCTGTTCGTTACAATCGGCCTCGCCCGCCGCCGATTGCCTGCTCGATCGCAGCGGGCATCGCTATTTCTGGCGGACCTGCGGCGAAATCGCCGAACTGGCCCAGTCATCGCTTGGCCACGTCGCCTGGAAGGCCCTGTGCCGTGCCCAGTCCCGCAAGCGACCATATCGCTGGCCAATCAACAAAGTATTCCTATCGGCGGGCGCCATCGCACTGGCGGATGACGCTGTCTTGCATCCCTGGCTCGAAATGGACGATTCCAGGCTTCCCGGGCGGGCAGCCCAGATCGCACTGCTGGTGGGGGCGCAGAGCTTTATCGAAGACGGTCCCCATGGAAGCAAGATGGATGTGATTTCCCCGCTGGTCTCACAGCCTCTGATCGAGCATTGCCTTTCAATCCCAACGTGGCACTGGTTCGACAATGGGTGCAACCGCGCCGCAGCGCGGCATGCATTTTCACCGCTCCTCCCACACAATGTTGTCTGGAGGCGTGGCAAGGGCATTCCCAATAGCTTCATCGCCCGGCTTTTTGAAGCGAACCGCGCCGCCATCCGTGAGCACTTGATCGAGGGCCGACTAGCCAGCGAAGGCATCATCGACGTCGGCTCGGTGCTCGCGGCACTGGACGACCCGGCTCCCTTCGGAGGCAAGGCATTCAGCCGGCTCGTCAGGCTTATGGACACTGAAAGCTGGGCGCGGTCTGTTACGGGCTGCTAGGCCCGTCCGCATGCCTCGCCTTGTCCCGAAGAGTTCGCCAGCGCGCGTATTGTTCCCGTTTCTGGATTGCCGGATCTTCGTAGCCGCGCAGCCAGAAATTGAACCAGTCTATGTCGCGATCATAGATCGCCAGACGGTGTGCCGGTTGCCACTTGTTGTGATATTCATCTGGGTAGATGATGACGTCGAGCGGCTTTTCCGCTTCCGTCAGCGCTCCGATCGCCGGCAGTCCGAGCAGCGCTTCCCGATCCGCCAGTTGCATGAGTATCGGGGTATCAATCTTGCGGGCATTGATGGACAGCGAAATCGGTTTCCAGAACTCCCGGTTGTTGTCGACTGATGGCGGCATGCCACCGCGGCGGTTTTCCTCGCCCCAGGCAAAGCCGCCCAAGACAGTGGAACTCAAAAGATCGTTGCAACATGAGCTCATCGCTGCTGCCGCAAAGCGGCGTGAATTGACAAGTGCGAATTCAACAGTCGACGCACCATCGCTGAGCCCGGTGATGCCCACACGTTCCGGGTCGATCGCCCCGGTTGCGATAGCGGCATCGACACCCTCCTCTACGGCAGACAGCAGACTTCGCCTTTCGGCCCAATCCCGCCGATTGGACGCCCGGAATTGCTCCCACGTTTTCACCGATAAGTCGCTGGTCGCGACGTCCCTAGGCCGTTCGAAACTCAGTACCGCCAAGCCTTTTGCCGCCATCGGGAAGATGGGATAGTCATCGCCGACCGCGCCGCGCAGGAAGCCGTTGCTGTGATATTGCACGATCACGAGCGGAAGTTTGCTCTTTCCGTCGTATCCTGGCGGCAGCACAAGATCGCCCCATGCCGGCAGACCGCGATCATTGCTGAATTTGAGCCGCTGGACCTTGCCAAGATGGAAATTGGCGAATTCCGGATTTGGGTCGAAGATCAGGCGTTGGCGACCGGACCGAAGGTCGATCCGAACGATACGCCGGGGCGTCAAAGCGTTCTCGCGGCCGCAGATCAGGTCATCGCCCGCGAAGATGCACCCTGTCAGCGCATCGGTTGTTCGCAGGATTGTCGAAAGCTGATTGGTCGCGGGAAACCAGCGATACAGGACGTTTTCCTCGTTGTTCCACCCCTCCCTGCCGAGAAAGACCAGTGACTTGCCATCCGCGGACCAGGACAGCCGGGAAATCTTTCCGCTACAGCTTGGCGCCTCACAGCTCACCTGACGTCTGCCGGCCGGCTGCGCCCACACCTTGCGTTTGGCATTGGGATGATCCGAGACCGGGGACGTCCACCCCCGGCTCCCATCCCTGCTTTGGGCACTGATCTCGAACGGAGCGCCCGGCGGCGGGGGCGGATTGATCGCTTTCTCTTCGTCTGGGGAGGCTGGCCTGACGCTTTGAGTAGAGAGTTCGATTACATAGCTCTTGCGCTCCAGCGCCGTTGCCCACGGCTGCGGCTCCCAGGATTGCATTGGCAAAAAGCTGGAATCGTAGCGCCACCCCTGCCTGGCATCATGCGCGATTTTTTCCCGGGCAGTGTGTCGTCCTGGCCGGCTGAAGTAGATCACGCTGCGTCCATCTGCCGACCACGCAAAGTCCTCGACATCGTCTTTTTCATGCGTGACGACCTGCGCGCCGTTTGTGTGGTCATCGATGCCCACCCTGACCAGCTGGACGACACCATCGATCAATTTGCGATAGGCGATCCACTTTCCATCGGGCGACCAGTCCGGAACGATGAGCTCCGGAAAGCCGGTCGTGATGAAAAGGTTGCGAAACGCGCCTGCGAGAAGCGGAACCGCGCCGCCTCGATCCATCACGCGCGGCGCACCCTTTCCGTCGAGGGGCACCACGACCAGCGCCGAACAGGTTTCGTTCGTGCGAGGATCGCCTCGCGATATCACGAAAGCCAATAAACCGCCGTCCGGAGAGAGCGCGTAGGGGCTACTCGCATCCCCTAAGACGTCGGGATATCCGACGTCGCGAATTCGCGCCAAATCCATCGTTGTAATAGGCCGTGTGACGCCAGTCTCCGCGCCTTTCGGCAAAATGTCCTCGCACGATGCCCGGACCTGTGTAGAAAAAGCGAGAATACTCGCGGCCGCGAAGAAAACGGAAACGTATTTTACCATGTCTTCGACACCGTCAGGCTTACAACACGACCGAACGGCGAGTAATTCGTGCTGTCGTAAGGCGTATCGATGTACGAAGACGTCGCGATCGTACTGGGCTTGTCGTTGAGCGCATTCTGGATCGAGGCGATGATGTCGATACCCGAGAGCGCCCCCATGCCGCGACCAAGATGATATCGCGCCGTGAAATCGACCGGTGCCATGCCATCGATCCGGGGCGAGAGTGCGGAGCGCGTATCATTTACCCCGCCGATATAGGTGACCGCTCCGACGAGCGATACGATCTCGTTGCTCCACCCCAGTTCACTGCGTGCGCGCCAGTGAGGCGGATTGAAGATGGTTCCTGCCATGACGGTTGTGGGTTGCGCGGAACTGATCTGTTGCCGGCTCTTGATATAGCTGGCGTTGACAACTGCCCTGAGCGCGCCGCCAAGCGCCTTGCGTTCGTAGCTGGCGAGGATATCGACCCCGTGCACGGTCTGGTTGCCGGCGTTGACGTTGGAGTTGTCGACCAGCGCGACGACATTGGCTGGATTGTAAGCACCGCCAGCATAATTGGTGAAGGCGATCCCCTTCGCAACGGCCGCCGCCTGATCCGCAGCGCTTGGGTTCGCGGTTACATACTGCGCGTAATCCGGATTGGAGAGCGCTTGCGAAATGTAGGTGATGGGGGTCACGATGCGGTCGCGATAGCGCAGCGCGAAATAACTGAGCTCAAGTTTCACGCCCGCTAGCCAGCGAGGATGCAGGTCGAGTGTCGCGGACCAGTTCGTCGAGCGTTCCGGTCGCAGATCGGCGCTTCCGCCCGCGACGTAGATTGCCGTGGCGCCAGTTCCCGGACTGCCTCCAAGGGCGGGTATCGCATAGAGCGAAGTGGTCGCCGGCCGGTTCTGTTCGTAAAGCGTCGGGGTCCGGAAAGAACGGCCCCAGCTTCCCTTGATCGAGACGTCCAGGCTCGGGGCGTAGATTAATCCCAGCTTGGGAGTGACGACGGAATCTACGTTGGGATAGCGCTCGTAGCGAGCCGCCATACTGAGATCGAGACGGTGGCCCAGAGCGGGCAGCTGATCCGGACCGAACACGGGAACGCTGAGTTCACCGAAAGCGTAATAGCTGTCCTGCGATGCGTCGATGAAAGCACTGGCCGTCGACCCGGCCCTGTTGAACAGATTTCGCCGATATCCCGCTCCCAACGCTGCCTTGAGCGCGCCGCCTGGAATATCGGCCAGCTTGCCATTGCCTGACAATTCGATGTTCTGCGACGTGTTGCGATAAACGCCGGAACTGGCTGGCGACTTGGACGTACCGTAATCATAGACGCCCGCGAAGCGCGAACTGTTCCAGCCATAGCTGCCGCCTAACGTCACCAGCCAGTCGTCCGGTAGTGCCAGTGTGAAGGACGGTGCCGCGCTCCAGGACTCGGAGCCTCTTGAAAAGTCGGCTCGGCTGACGGCAAGGTCGCCGGCAGCATTGAGCGGCAGGGCCTGCGCCCACCACCGCTTGTTGTAGAGCACGTCGAAATCGAACGTTAGGCTGTCGGCAAGGTTCTGGCGCAAGACCAGGGCCGCATTGTGATGCCGCAAATACGGCGCCAGCGTCACGCCGGGACGGCGTGCCTTGGCGTAGTCGCGCTGCCCCGCATTGATTTGCGTGGTACGGGCATATTCGTAGGACAGGGTGGCGCTGCCCGAAGACCAGGTCTTTCCGGCGGTTGCTCCGTACTGCTGCTGAAAATTCCCGCCATCGGTAGAGTCGGCAAGCCTCGCACTCGTAATCAGTCCGTCAAAATCGCGGCGCAGGATCACATTGACGACGCCCGCTACTGCATCCGACCCGAAAAGCGCAGATGCTCCATCAGGCACGACGTCGATCCGTTCGATTGCGCCGAACGGGATTGCCGAAACATCGACTCCTTGCGTGACGCCTGCATAGCTCATCCTTCGGCCATCAAGCAGTGTCAAAGTCGCGTCGCTTCCCAGTCCCCGGAGATTGATCGACGATCCACCATCCAGATCAATGCCGCGGCCCGCGGGCACGTTGTTGCCAATACCGGCATTCTGCCCGCCACCGAAATTCTGGGGAATTGCCCGTATGAGATCGGCGAAGGTTGACTGGCCAGCATCGCGCATCGCCTCGCGCCCGTACGACAACGTGGTCGAAGCGATGGCCGCGCCCCTGATACGCGATCCGGTGACGACGATACCTTCGTCGTACCTGCCGCTATACTCCTGCCCTGCCTTGTCTTCGCGGATGACTGCTCCGTCATCACTGAAGTCCGCCTTCAGGCCACTACCTGCGAGTACAGCTGCAAGCGCTTCCTCGAAAGTCAGCCGCGCATCGATCGCCGGCGCAGCACGGCTCGCGACGAGCGTGTCCTCGACGCTGACGTTCCGGCCGAACGACCGGCCGATATCCCTGATCGAAATTCCAAGAGGCTGCGCAGGAAGGTAGACCCTCGTACGTTCCTCGCCTTGCGCCGATGCCGGTATGCTCAGAACCGTTGCGGCTGCAGCTATGCTGCAGCACGCCAGATGTTGATAACGCACTGATGACCTCCGTCCCTGGGACCTGCTCCGAGCAAGATCCTCAGGGCCGAAACGCCATTGGCGAAAAGTACCCTACGATTATTTGGCAGTTTCTTGCTGCGACGGCTGCAGCAAGGCGAAACTCCCGTCGGCGCGAACCTTTACCGTTAACCCGAACGTCGCTGCCAGATGGTGTGCGAAACCGCGAGCATCGGATCGCCGGAACGCGCCGGTGACCTTCAGTGGACGCGAGGGAACCCCTTCCAGTACCACCTGCGCAGCGCTGGTGCAGTTGAAGGCGGCGATGGCGTCGACGACGTTGACACCGTCGAGGGCGAGCATGTCCGCGGTCCACTTGCCATCCAACGGATCCAGGCGGGACAACCTGCCGATCGAGCCGCCGGTCACCTCGACCCTGTCTCCAGCCGCCAACTCGATCCTCTTCCGGCCGTCGGCGATCACCGAATGGCTGCTTACTTCGACGGCACCTTCCAGGAGAGACACACCGATCCCCGCCGGCAGGAACTGGACGTCGAATAGGGTGCCATGGGCAACGACATTGGCTGTTTTTGCCTCGACAACAAAAGGTCGCCGATCATTGTGAGCAACGGCAAATCTTCCCCTTCCAGCCAGCAGACGAAGGCCCCTCCTTTCTGCGCTGAAGGAAATCTGCAGCCTCGCCCCACGATCGAGAACTGCGGTCGAACCATCGGACAGGCGAATGCTGCGCGGCGGTTGGTCCAGGGCGGCAACTTCTGTTCGCACTGGCTCACTGACCTGGTTCGCGGCTGTCATGATCTGGACGAAAGCCGCCGCGACCAGCACCAGAACCAGTGCCGCCGATGCCACGAGGCCCTGCCGCCGGCGGGCCAGCGGAATGGCCCTGGCCCGATCGAGGTTTCTGCCCTTGCCAGTTTCGGTATTGGCGAGGAACATCGTGATATCCCATGCCCTGATATGGCGCTCGTAGGCCTGCGCATGCGCGGGCACACTGTACCACGCATCAAAATCCATCCGATGGTCCTCGGCCTGCGGCCCGCGCATCCTGGCAAACCAGTCGCCTGCTTCCGTCTCGAGACTCATCGTGCCCCCATGCCGAAAAAATCTCGCATCACACGTTCAAGTGCCGGGAGACATGCGCGATCGCACGGCTCATGTGCTTCTCGACTGTCTTGACGCTCAACCCGGTGCGAACGGCTATCTCCCCATAGCTGAAACCGTCGATCCGGTGGGCCAGAAAAATCTCTCGCGTCCGTGGATCCAGAAGGGCCATGGTCGCCTCCAGGCGGGCCAGGATGTCCCTCGCTTCCAGTGTGGCCACCGGATCGCCCGCAGACAGCGGCACGTCCTCTGAACAGACATGCAAGTTGGCGGATCGCCTCCTCGCCTGGCGAGCTTCATCTCGAATGAGGTTTACAGTAGCCTTGCGCAAGTAGGCATCGGGCGCAGCAAGGCTCCATTCGCCATGCAAACACTTGGCCGCCAGGCGCACGAACAACTGCTGCACGATGTCCGGAGCGCGCTCGACCGGCGTGTGACGGCCGACAAACTGCACCAGCTTCTCGCGATGGCGCCGGTAAAGGCTCTCGAGCCCGCTATGCGCGCCATGCACCGCTCTGTCGTCCGGCGGCAACGGATCACATTCATCGACGCCATATCGGGGATCGCCGGCGGTCAGATCAACCTTCACCCGCACGGCTGCGCCGCCAAACCGGTGCGACCATCGGCATAGTCAGTATGCTTCGTATGCACGAACGAACGGCCCAGTCGCATGGGCTAATTCCTATGTATATACCGCTTGGCAAAGCCTCGCGGTGCCGATCAATTAGGAATCGATTACCGGCGCCTTTAGCCCTGAAGGCCTGGACATTCGCGTCAGCGGCCCGGATGCTAGCACCGAGCGATTATTCCAAGGTGGATGGCTCACCTTATTGCGCAGACAAAGCCGCTGCCTCTAGCTTAGGGCGTTCGACGGCCATGGCAAGCTTCGCGTGTCTGTAGTAGTCCGGGCGTGAGGGCCACCTTCGTCTTGAGACAAGGGTCGAGGCCTTTAGCCGTATTCGGCCTGGACATCCGCCTCAACCGCCCGGGCGGTGATCAAATCCGGCTGCGACATTGATGCCGCCGCCAGTAATCGGCAAAACGATATCGATCTTGATACACATTCTTAAGCCTCAGGGATCACGAATCTTTGTGATTATGTCAATAAAATAGTAGTTTAAGCCACAATAAGAAATTGGGGTGCTTGACCTCCTACGAGGCGGACACCTAACGCCGCTGGTTCTGGCCTGCTAAAAGGAACGTAACGCAATCATTCCCCGTCTTGCCGATCGGCCCGATTTTCCAGTCATCAACGGATGTCCCTGCGCCCTCCGGAATACGATTAGCCCGCATTAGTTAGAGGCAATTAGATGAAGTGACGGTCCCGGCGTTGGCGACGTAACCCAGGTGCAGGTCTGGTGGCCTCTCGGTAGATCATAAGGCGGCGTCAGCGGTTAGCCTGCGCCAAGCATGTGGGGAGGCTACCGTGATCACCGATATGCGCCAGGTGCTGTGGCAGCATGGATCGACGCGGTGCAAAGCGCCGCATGGGGCATATGGCGCACAGACGATGACGGAGAACATCATCGCATTGGCAAAGCAATATGATCGCTATGACTGCGGTTGGGTGACAGCGTTGCTGTGCCATGCGGAATGGACAGTGAGCCATAAACGGGTCGAGCGGATATGGCAGCGCGAGCGGCTCGATGTTCCGCAGCGCCAGCCAAAGCGCAAACGCCTGTGGCTCAATAACGGAACTTGCAACCGGCTTCGCCTCGAATATCCAGAACATGTATGAGCCTACGATTTCATCGAAGAGCGCACCCACGATGGCCGCAAGTTCCGCATTCTGAACATCATCGACGACGCCAGCAGGAATACCTGCCGCTTCTCGTCGCGCGGCTGCTTCCAGATGAAAATGTTCTGGCGGCCTTGGCCGATTTGATCATCTCGCGAGGCACTTCAGCAAATATACGGTCCGATAATGGCAGCGAATCGATCCAGGGCGAGATTTTCTATAGGTTCGCCGAGGCCAAGGTGCCGATCGAGGCATGATCCGATAACTGGGTGCGTAAGTTCGTCATGAACTGCAGGGACATGGGATTGCGGTAGGGCGGAAGTCGGCGCCATCCCTCAGGATGGCTACGAAGTCCCACATGACGCCACGCAAATCGACCTTTTCGGGCGTTTGGCATGCAATTGCCGATCGCAAGCTGTTGACCGCCCGCTTTTTGCGGCCGCCGGTTTTTCCGACGTGCTTACCCGCCCGGCATATCAACCGGTATCACCGGGGTGCTTCCCGCCCAAGGCAGCGGGTGTCTCTTCGCCGACCTTAATCCAGCGTCGTGCGTGATCTCGCAATCGTCAGTATCGTGACCACGACCAGGAAGCCGCAAAGCGCCAGCAGATCCGTACCCATGTCCGCAAGCACCTGTCCCTTGAGCAGCGAGCCACGGATGATGCGCAGGAAATGGGTGATTGGGATCACTTCGCCCAGTACCCTCGCCCAGCCCGGCAGCCCCTGAAATGGAAACATGAAGCCCGACAGGAACAGCGACGGCATCATGTAGAACATCGATATCTGCATTGCCTGAAGCTGGCTGCGCACCACTGTGGAGATGCAATAGCCCAGCGCGAGGTTGCCCGTGATGAACAGCACGATCCCGGTCGACAGCGCCACCCATCCGGCAAGGGTGTTGGCCATCGGGACCGCGAACAGCAGGCGCGCCAGCGTCAGCACGACGATCGTCTGCAAAACACCCACGGCGACATAAGGCAGGAGCTTGCCGATCATCACCTCGAACGCGGTAGCGGGCATCGAGAGCAGGCTCTCCATCGTACCGCGCTCGACTTCCCGCGTCACCGCCATCGCGGTCATCATCACCAGTGTCATCGACAGGATGATCGCAAGCAGGCCGGGTACGATGTTATAGGATGTGATCCCTTCCGGATTATAGAGCCGGTGGATTACCACCTCGAACGGCGGCGCCGTGGTCTGTTTTGCAATTGCACCGTTCATGTCCTGCCGGAGCGCATTGCTCGGCAGCGACGCGGCCGCCGCCGCGACGCCTCCGGCAGCAGTGGGATCGGTTGCGTCGACCTCGGCAAGGATCTGGGCCCGGTCGCCCTTGAGCACGCGCTCGGTAAAATCGGGCGGGATCGTCAAGGCCAGTGATATTTCGCCCCGGCGCATGAGCCGGTCCATCTCGGCTTCCGAGGCGGGCAGGTGGCGAACATCGACATAGGTCGTGCGTTCCAGCGAAGCGACCACCGCGTTAGCAAAACGGCTGTGATCGTGGGATACCACGGCTGCCGGAAGGTGTCGCGGGTCGGTGTTGATCGCATAGCCGAACAGCAGAAGCTGCATCAGCGGCATCACGAGGATCATCGCATAGGTGATCCGGTCACGCCGCAGCTGGGTGAACTCCTTGACCAGCACGGCCATGATCCGCGTGAGCGAAAAACCTTTCATGCCGCGTACCGATCGTCGGCGGCCTTGCCCATCAGTTGAATGAACACATCTTCCAGCGAAGGGCTCACCTCGTTCCAGGTGTAAGGCTCCCGGCGATACGGCGCTATCGCCTGTTGGAGGGCGTCTTTATCCGTGCCGCTGACGTGGACGGCCGCACCGAAAGCGGAAGCGCTGAGAACGCCCGGCTTGTCCTGGAGTTCGTGCGCGACCTTTCCGATGTCCGGTCCTTCGCCGTTGAAGGTGACGAGCCCGGAATTTCCAATGATTTCCGGCGCGGTCCCGCGCGCGATCAACCGTCCTGCCAGGATATAGCCGATATCATGGCAACGCTCGGCCTCGTCCATGTAGTGCGTGGAAACCAGCACGGTCAGCCCGTCTGCGGCGAGTGCATGGATTTCGTCCCAGAATTCGCGGCGCGCCTTTGGGTCGACGCCGGCAGTGGGCTCGTCGAGCAGCAGCAACCTGGGACCATGGAGCGTCGCGGCGGCAAGCGCCAGGCGCTGTTTCCAGCCGCCCGAAAGAGCGCCTGCAAGCTGACCGCGCCGGTCGCGCAGGCCCAGATGTTCGAGCGCCTTCATCACACGGTCCCGTCGATCGGGCAGATTGTACATCCGCGCGACGAAAGTCAGGTTTTCCTCGATGGTCATGTCTTCCCAGAGCGAGAAGCGCTGGGTCATGTACCCAGTCTGGAGCTTGATCGCGTCGGTCTGGGTACGAAAGTCCATGCCCAGCACCTGACCTTCACCGCTGTCAGGGGTGAGCAGGCCGCAGAGCAGGCGCAGCGTGGTGGTCTTGCCCGCTCCGTTGGGGCCCAGAAATCCGGTTATCCGCCCTTCCTCGACCCTTATCGAGACGTCCCGCACGACATGCTTGTCGCCGAAGCTCTTGTTGAGCCCCTTGACGTCGATCGCCGCGCTCATCGCTTGGGCAAGTCGTTGGCGGCAGAGGCCACGTCCATCGGCTGGCCGGGAAGAAGCTTGCCGGGATTGGATGGCAGCGCTTCGACCAGGAAGACCAGCTTCTGCCGGGCATCAAGGCTGTAGATCACCGGCGGCGTGTATTCCGGTTCGTTAGCCACGAATTCCACCTTGGCGGTCATGCCCGCAGCGCAGCCATCGCAGCCGATCGCCACTTTCCGGCCCGGCTGGTAGCTGCTGACCAATCCTTGCGGCACATAGAAGCGCACCTTCACCTGCCCGTCCGGTACGATCGAGACGACCGGCGCATTCGGTGTGACGCTTTCCCCGAGTTTGAACATCACGTCCTCGACCCGGCCGGCGCTGGGCGCCACGGGAGCGAGGTCGTTCAACTGGCGCGTCGCCGAAGTCAGACCCGCCTGCGACTGGCGAACTTGCGCGCGCGCGGCGGCAATGGCCTGCGAGGCGGCGCCGATCCGCGTGCGCGCAGCATCGCGCTTGTGGATCGCGCCTTCGTAGCTGGCGCGCGCCTGATCGAGATCGAGCAGGGCGACCGAGCCCGGCTTTTCGCGCTGCGCTGCGGCGAGGCGGCGATATTCGGCGCCGGCGCGATCGGCATCGGCCTGGGTCGAGGCGAGATCGGACCGGGCCTGCTCAAACCCCGCCTGCTGCTGGCCCACCTGCGCTTCGTTGGCGGCGATCGTCGCCCGGGCCTGCTCGGTCTCGGCGGCACGCACGGTGGGATCGATGCGGAACAGCGCCGCGCCTGCGGCGACCCGCTGCCCGCGCCGCACCGCCATTTGGGTGAGCGTGCCGGCGACGGGGGACGACATATAGACGTTATCGCTCACGACGTAGCCGGTGAAGACCTCGTCTTCCCGCGCATCGTGCGGCCGCAGAACCAGCCAAAGCACGATTGCGACCACGATCACGGCGACAGCGATGGCGATCGCACGCACTGGAAACCGCGACTGTTTCGGCGCCTGGGTTGCTTCAGCCATTCGGCTCTTCCTTCTCTTTCATGCGCCGTTCGTCCCATCCGCCGCCGAGCGCCTTGTAGAGCGCCACGACATCCTGCGCGGTCGCCGCTTCGGCCTGCGCGAGTGCATCGCGCGCCGAAAACAAGGTTTGCTGCGCTTCCAGCACATCCAGATAGGCGGTCAGCCCATGGCGATAGCGCACGTCCGCAGTGGCAGCGGAATCCTGCGCCGCTGCTGCCGAAGCGCGCAGATAAGAAGTCCGCGCGCGGTCGGCCGCCAAGCGTGTCAAAGCATCCTCGACGTCCCTGAGCGCGCCTAGCACTTTGCCCTGATAGACAAGCAGCGCTTCATCCGCCTCAGCCTCGCGCACCTGGATGGTCGCCTTCTTCTCGCCGCGTCCCAGCAGCGGCAAGGAGAGCCTGCCCGCTCCGCTTGCCTGAATGCTGTCAGCCGAGAAGATATTGGACAACGAGCGCGCGGCCAGTTGCAACGCGCCGGTCAGGCTGAATTTGGGATAGAGGTCAGCAGTCGCCACTCCGATGTCGGCGGTCGCGGCAGCTAACTGGCGTTCTGCGCTCCGGATATCCGGGCGGCGCTGGAGAAGGTCTGATGGAAGGCCCGCCGGAACCGTTATGGCAGCCGGTGCAGCAGACGGGGCGGAAGCGAGTTCGGCCGAAAGCGCAGCAGGCGCGAGCCCGAGCAGGATGCCCAGCGCATGGAGCCGCGCCTGCGCATCTGACGCCATTTCCTCACGCTGTGCCAGCAACTGGTCGACGCCGCGCTCCTGCCCTCGCTCGTCAAGCGAGGTCACCAGTCCTTTGGCGGCCCGGACCCGGATGAAATCAAGCAGATCACGGTTTGCCGTAATCGTCGCATCTGCGATTTCGATGCGGCGTTGGAGCGCTCGGTACTGCTGGTACGTATTGGCGACTTCGGCAACCAGAGTCACTTCCGCATCATGCCGTGACCAGATCGCGGCTTCGGTTCGCGCGGCGGCTGACTCATTGGCGCGGCGCTGGCCGCCGAACAGGTCGATCTCCCAGGAAGCGTCGAAACCGAGCTGGAACGTCGCGAACCCCTCACCCGGGATTCCCAGTCCGGTGCTTCCACCGGACCCGCCAGTCCCGCCGCCGGTAAGGCCCGACAGCGCCGAGGGCAGCGCGTTCTTGCTCAGCAGGTTGTAACCGCCCTGCCCGCTCGCGTTCACCTGAGGATCGCCCGAACGCCGTGTAGCGGTTTCCTGCGCACGGGCCTGACGGACCCGCGCCGCTGCCTGTCGCACATCGAGATTGCCGGATAGCGCCCGTGATACCAGACCATCGAGGACGGGATCGCCGAATGCCGCCCACCATTGGGCGGCGCTGGCCGTCGCTCCGCCCTGATCCCCGGGAGAGGCATACGATGGCGGAACTGCGGTCTTCGGTGCCTCATACGAGGGGCCGACCGTGCAGGCGCCGAGGCCCATCGACAGCAAGATAGGGATTACGCCGGAATTCCGCATGACAGCATTCATCAGCCTTAGTGACCGACAGGTCAATAGCTGAATGGAAAATCCGTGCCAAACATGTCATGCCGTGGCAGCAAGGCTGACGAAATGAGTGATAAACCTGAAAGCGAGCTGGTCGAGACTACCAGTCCAATGAAAAATACAGCACCTCGCCGCCGACAACGGCGCAAGGAAGCGCGGCCGAGCGAAATCATCGACGCGGCGCTGGAATTGTTCGTAGAGCATGGCTTCGGCGCCACGCGGATGGACGATGTGGCGCGCCGCGCGGGCGTCGCCAAGGGAACCCTGTTCGTCTATTTTCCGACCAAGCAGGATCTGTTCCGCGCTGCCGCCCAGACTGTCACCGCGGTCAATCTCGACCGGTTGCAACAGATCGCCGCCAATCTCGACAGGCCGATAAACGAGGTAGTGCCCGCACTTCTCGCCCACGCAGCCTCCCTTGCCGATACACGCGTACCCGCACTGATCCGGATGCTCATCAGCGAAGCCCGCCAGTTCCCCGATCTTGCCCAGGTTTGGCACGACGAAGTCGTATCCGAGGTGCTTGGCCTGCTGAGCGCGTTAGTCCAAAAAGCGCAGATGCGCGGCGAACTGATCGCCGGCGATCCGCAGCTTTTGGCTTTTTCGATCATCGGCCCGATGTTCTCAGGCATCATTTTTCGCGAGGTCCTTCGCGATACGGATGCTCGGCTGCCTGATCTCCACCGGCTCGCCGCACAGCACGCCGAAATCGTGATGCGCGGCCTACATAACCCGCGCTATGCACCAAAGGCTTGAAGGGCCGAGATTCTGTAAGCTCACCCGTGTTTAGGCGGACTGTAATCATGCGGGGGGAACTTAGGGATTCAATTCGGCGCGCACTGCAGCCCATGGTTTGGGCCATGTCATGCTTAGAATATCCACCTAAGTCGACGTGTCGCTGGATCGAAATCGCTGACCAATACCCCGTAATTTGCAGAAGTTTTTCTGAATTACATTACATGTCATAATAATAAAATTACGATAATACCAAAAAAAAACCTATACTTATCTATAGATAGTTCGGTAATTCATAATTTAACCGCTATAGTGGCTAAAAACTTTGCAACTAGAACATCATTTTGGAGTTTATTTCTGATATGAATATCGGCGCTTATTGCCAAAAATTCATCATCGTCACTTATGACTGATGCTTCAATTTGAAGCGCAGAGCCTTCAGGAATTTCCAAAAAATTCATACTGCAGGCGACAGTTTCGAAGCGTCCCTCGCCCCGCGCCGACATAGATGCGTAAACACCCGACGTTTCCGCCAAAGCAGCCATATATCCTGAAGAAAAGCACCCATTTAGTTCAGTGTTTGTTCGATCGAAAGGAGCAAACATCACGCACTTGCCTTTTCCAATGTCGGCTAGAGTTACCCCTTGTTCGCACCAATACTGTTCGCGTGCAAAATCCTCAAACAGCCGCCTTGCTTCGGCATGAGATAGTTGCGCCTGCTGATTTTTGGTTTCTATCATCACCCCACTCAGGTCATGCTCCGACGAAAGCGTCGTGCCATTACATCGATGAGACGGATACTGTCTATTATCAAGGCATAAAATAGTAGCACTGCCCGGCATCGCCTGCGCCTCTCAGGTGAACCGTAGTAACTTCATAAGTAACGCAGGACCCAGCCTTCTCAAATCTGCTAAGAACGGTGCGTAATCGAGCCGGCCCGAGCGGCATGTGATGCGCGGCCGGTATCGTCGCTCCAATGGCCTTCAGTGATTTCAGAAATGTGATGCCGTCGCCGTGTTCTTCATCGATGCAGTATAACGAGCATTTACTGTTCGGCAGTGCGGCAAAGTCCGCGACATCGTGGAACTGCAAAGTTCCACATTCGATATTCTCCAATGCATGAGCGTTACGCCATTGCCAAAACGTATTGGAAGTGAGCGTGGTTGCTATGAGGTGACCTCCCGGCTTCAACCATCCAAGCATCCTTTTGAGCCCATCAATCTGATTATCGAACCACTGCAAGGCCAGAGAAGAGCATATCAGATCAAATGGGCCGCCGGACGGAGTTTCGTTTTCCCCATCAAGGACGGCAAACTGCACATTGAGCAAATTCACTGTATCGTCGAACGAAGCTTGGCATTCCGCAACCATCTTAGGCGACAAATCGGTCACCAGCCAGTCTCCCCTTACTCCTGCCTCAACCATTGCTGTCGTCAGGAACCCGGTACCACAGCCGATCTCCAATACACGAGGGCTTGTTGGGAGTTCGAGACGTGCAATGTGGGACGCAAGTCGGCCAGCGACTAATTTCTGTATTTTTGCATTTCTATTATAATTTTTAGCACCCGAAAATGCGCTTTTTATCCGATCTTTCCTGCGATCATTGAACGCCACCGCATATGATCCTTCTCGATTTTACAGCGTGTGAAAATTCAATCTCGTCGATCTCGTCACGTCAGACCCAACCTCGCAGTCGTCCCGATCATCAAGTTCCGGGCCGACTGCGCGGTTTGCGCCACCCATTAACTGGTCGATTTCCCAGTCACGACGCATGGCCTCGCGCATTTGCCGTCGAATCGCTTGAAGGCCTTACCGCTGACGGATCGAGCTCTTTGCCTCTCTATCGAATTTACTTTTGAGGATATTTCTCACCAAAAGGATCATTCGCTTAGGAATCCGACATTACCTGCCGGTAAAAACCATCAAATCTGGAATTTTGCAGTCGTCTTGGCCGCGATCTCCTCGGCCGTCACGCCCGGGGCGATTTCGACCAGCTTGAACAGGCTGTCGTGGTCCGGCCGCTGGAATACCGCGAGGTCGGTGATCACCATGTCCACCACGTTCCGGCCCGTCAGCGGCAGGGTGCACGAAGGGATGAACTTGGGGTCGCCGTTCTTCGAGGTATGCTCCATCACGACGATGATCTTCTTGACGCCAGCGACGAGATCCATCGCGCCGCCCATGCCCTTGATCATCTTGCCGGGAATCATCCAGTTGGCGATGTCGCCGTTTTCGGCCACTTCCATCGCGCCCAACACGGTCAGGTCGATGTGGCCACCGCGGATCATGCCGAAGCTGGCGGCGCTGTCGAAATAGGAAGACTGCGGCAGCTCGCTGATCGTCTGCTTGCCGGCATTGATAAGGTCGGGATCGACCTCATCCGGGTAGGGGAACGGGCCAATGCCGAGCATCCCGTTCTCGCTCTGCAGCGTGACGGTGATGTCCTGCGGCACGTAGTTCGCCACCAGCGTCGGGATGCCGATGCCCAGGTTCACATAGAACCCGTCCTCAAGCTCTTTCGCCGCGCGCGCGGCCATTTCGTTGCGGCTCCAGCCCTTCGATTCTTGCGACATCAGGCCGTCTCCCTTTCGCGGGTGGTCAGGAATTCGATCTTCTTGTCGTATGGCGCGCCGAGCACGATGCGCTGGACGAAGACGCCGGGCAGGTGGATCACATCGGGATCGAGGCTGCCGACCGGGACGATCTCCTCCACCTCCACCACGCAGACCTTGCCGCAGGTGGCGGCAGGCACGTTGAAGTTGCGCGCGGTCTTGCGGAACACGACGTTGCCGCTTTCGTCCGCTTTCCACGCCTTGACCAGCGCGAGGTCGGCAAAGATGCCTTCCTCGAGGATGTAGTCCTGCCCGCCGAAGGACTTCACTTCCTTGCCCTCGGCGACCTGGGTGCCGACGCCGGTCTTGGTGTAGAATCCCGGAATGCCCGCGCCGCCCGCGCGCATGCGCTCGGCGAGGGTGCCCTGCGGACAGAACTCGACCTCGAGCTCACCGGCGAGGTACTGGCGTTCGAACTCCTTGTTCTCGCCGACATAGGACGAGATCATCTTCTTCACCTGCTTGGTGCGCAGCAGCTTGCCGATGCCTTCGTTGTCGATGCCGGCGTTATTCGAGGCGAAGGTCAAATCCTTGACCCCCGAATCGCGCACCGCATCGAGCAGTCGCTCGGGAATGCCGCATAGGCCGAAGCCGCCGCTGGCGATCAGCAGGCCGTCCTTCAGCACACCTTCCAGCGCAGCGTCGGCACTGGGATAAAACTTATTCATAGCACCCCTTACTTTTCAGTATTATTAAAATAAGCCATAACATAACTATTTTTCATCGAGATTACCTTATTATGACAGGCGCAATGCTTTATTTCTTCGACACTTAATCCAATCCAACATTAATACGCCGAATGTAGGCAGTTCATCTTAATTTAAAGCCAACAAAAATACGTAGCCATAGGATGCTTTAAGCGATAATCACTTGCGATCGCCTCGACAGCGACAAACGTCGAGCTGATTGATTTGCAGCTTCACTAATATTTTGAGCAATATCGTTGCTCCTCAAGCCAAGGTTGTGCGCCGTCAAACGGAGCATCACTCCTCTCGAGGCAACATCACTCAGCGCCACCCCATCATTTCCGATTCAAAGTCGGCTTTAACCGTAGAATTTCAAATCGCGAGCTGCAAGCCAAAATGGCATCGCCCCCGCCGGAGGCTAGACAACCCTTCTTAGATCGTTCATTTCGTCTCCAAAGAGCTGTCGAAACCCTTGCGCATCCATTGAATGCGCATTAAGAAGTTCCGACGTTTAGTCGGATATTTTAACATGCCACAGGTTTCAGCCGGATTTTGTAGCGACGGAGACCGCGCCGCCTTCCTGCAGGCTATGCGGGTCGTTCCTGGCGCAGTCGCGATTATCGCCTGTCGTGATGGCTTAGACGTGACAGGTATGGCAGCCACTGCATGGAACTCCCTGACCGCAGACCCGCCAACAGTTTTAGCCTGCGTTAATCTTACCGCCAGTGCTCACGCCCTCATCCAGAATGCGAAGGCTTTCAGCGTAAATCTTGTTCCCACAGAGGCGTCGGAAATTGTCGCCATTTTCTCTGGGCAAAGAGGGCTGAGCGGCAGTAGCAGATTCGACAACGAGGAATGGAGTGTGGGCCCGGCCGGTCAACCCATGCTGAATTCCGCCGTAATCTCTCTCGAGTGCGAGCTCGTGGCAGATCATGGCCATGAAACGCATACCATCTTTATTGGACGGGTAGGCGCTATCAGGCGTCAAACAAATGCCAGTGCGCTTATGTACGCTAACGGTGTTTACGGCCGAATGATCGATTTGGACTAGATCAGATCGTTTGAAATACACTGGCGGCATGCGATGCGGATGAGTTGACAGTCGCCCTGAAGAATTTGGGATGAGGATAAGATGATCAACAAGGTGGTAGAATCGATCCAAGAGGCAGTTGGCGATTTACAGGATGGCGCATCCATTATGATTAGCGGCTTCGGCGACGCGGGTTCGCCGCACCAGTTGATTGAAGCAATAATCGACCATGGCGCGACCGACCTGACAATCATAAGCAACAATGCCGGCGCCGGCGAAAACGGGATAGCCGCACTGATCAAGGCTGACAGAGTGCGCAAGGTCGTCTGCTCGTTCCCCCGGCAGGCCGGGTCCCATCACTTTGAAGCACGCTACCGCGCCGGTGAAATCGAGTTGGAACTTGTCCCGCAAGGAAATCTCGCTGCGCGCATCCAAGCCGCCGGATCGGGCCTGGGCGCGATCTTCACACCGACCGGGTACGGCACTCAGTTGGCTGAAGGTAAGGAAACGCGCGAGATCGACGGGCGTAACTACGTTCTTGAATACCCCATCCATGCAGATCTTGCTCTCGTGAAGGCACTTGCCGGAGATCGGTGGGGAAATCTGATATATCGGAAAGTGGCACGGAATTTCGGCCCCATCATGGCTATGGCGGCGAAAAAAACAATCGTGCAAGTGTCCCAGGTTGTCGAATTGGGCGCATTGGATCCGGAGTGTATCGTGACCCCGGGTATCTTCGTAGACAGGCTGGTCCATGTCGCGCCGCGCGCAGCCGTTACCGCCGCAGCTTGAAGAAAGGACAGCACATGCAGCGTTTGAACCGTGAAGCCATGGCGGCACGCGTCGCCAGAGATATTCCGGAAGGGGCCTACGTTAATTTGGGCATCGGTCTCCCCACAATGGTCGCCAACTTCCTGCCCGCAGACAAGGAAATTTTCCTCCAAAGTGAAAATGGCTTGCTCGGCATGGGCCCCGCGCCGGCCGACGAGGACATCGACTGGGAACTGATCAACGCAGGCAAGCAGCCTGTGACTTTGCTGACCGGCGGTGCCTTTTTCCACCATGGAGACTCTTTCTCGATGATGCGCGGCGGGCATCTGGACATATGCGTCCTTGGAGCTTTCCAGGTGTCCGTCCATGGGGACCTTGCCAACTGGCACACAGGGGCAGCCAACGCGATTCCAGCCGTTGGAGGGGCAATGGACCTCGCAGTCGGCGCAAAGGAAGTTTTCGTTATGATGGACCTGCTTACCAAAACTGGCGACAGCAAGCTCGTAGAAACATGCAGCTATCCACTCACTGGTCTGGGATGTGTGTCGCGCGTCTATTCCGATGTGGCGGTCTTCGACGTCGGGCCGTTGGGAGCCAAGGTCGTCGAGATGGTCGATGGCATCTCTCTGGAGGAACTCAACGCTCTGACCAGACTGCCCCTCGTCATGGCGTTCGAAGCGGCATGAACGTTGTTCTAGATTTCGGGGCTTTCACGGTCGACCTGCGCGACAACGGTGTCGCCGTGACTACATTCTCCCGTCCGCCAGTCAATGCTGTCTCGCTTTCAGTATACGAAGACATCGGACGCTTCGCTGATCACGTCGCGAAGGACGATCGTATTCGCGTGATTGTGATCACGGCGCCCGACGACGCAAAGGCATGGTGTGGGGGCGCTGATCTGCATGAATTCAAAGGCATGACTGCGGCAAAGCGTAAGGAGCGATATCAGTTCATCAACGAACAAATTCCGCGCTTCCACCGCATCGATCGTCCGATGATCGCCGCCATCAACGGCCCGACCGTCGGCGTAGGCGTGATGCTGGCGGGCATGTGCGATATGCGGGTCGTCAGCGAAAATGCCCGTTTCGCCTGCCCCGAGGTCGACTATGGCCTGGTGGGCGGCAGCGCCGGCCTGTTCGCAGCGCTGCGTATGCCCGAGGCGAAAGTGCGCGAGATGCTGTATACCGGGCGCGCCTTCACCGCGCGCGAGCTGGAAAGCACCGGCTTCTTCAACTACGTCGTGCAACCCGCAGCGGTGCTGCCCATCGCGCTCGACCTGGCCGACCAGATCGCGCGCAAGAGCATGCCTACCCTGCGTGCCCGCAAGCTAGCCTCGCTGACCTGGGAAGGGTCGGAATGGATGGACGCGTACCTCGATGCGCAGGAGATATCCTCGGCGCTAGTCGAGAACCCGGAAAGCGAAGCCGCCATTCTTGCTGCTCTGGAACGTGGCAAGCGAAGGTCGCGCGCCTGATCCGGCTCAGTCGCCGATCATCCCGGCAAGCCGTTCCGCGATGATCGCGCGCCCTTCGGCAACGATGCGCGCGATCAGTTCCTCGCACGAAGGTACGTCATGGATCAGCCCTTGGGCCATGCTCGCCCAATAGATTCCACTGTCGATCTCGCCGGTTTCCAGCAGCGCCCTGCCCTTAACGCCCGAGACGAGATCGGCGACATCAGCAAAAGTGGCGCCCGGCTCGGCGGTTCGCCGCAACACCTCGCGCGAAACGGCATTGCGACCAACACGCGCGGAGTTGCGGAAGGGGCGAAACAGCACGTCGGTGTCCAGCTCGGTATTCTCCACGTAGGCGCGCTTGATCCGCTCATGGATCGGAGCCTCCTGCGTCGCACAGAACCGCGTGCCCATGTTGATGCCGTCAGCTCCCAGCCCAAGCGCGGCCACAAGGCCGCGGCCATCGGCAATCCCCCCGCTGGCGACCACCGGCACGTCCAACTGGTCGACCGCCGCCGGAATGAGCACCAGACCCGGCACGTCGTCTTCGCCAGGATGACCGGCGCATTCGAAACCGTCAATCGACACCGCGTGCACGCCGTAACGCTGCGAGGACAACGCATGCCTGATCGAGGTACACTTGTGGATGATCCTGATCCCGCGCGCCAGCAGGAGGTCCCACACCTCGCGTACTGCAGGAGTGCCTGCCGTCTCGACAACGTCGACACCTGCATCGGCGATGGCTGCGACGATCGCCGGGTAGTCCGGCGGACGCATGGTCGGGAAGACCGAGATGTTGACGCCGAACGGCGCCGTGGTCAGCCTGCGGCACAAGGCGATCTCGCCCGCCAACGCCTGCGGATCAGGGAACGTCAATGCAGTGATCATGCCAAGCCCGCCCGCCTGGGAGACGGCGGCTGCTAGGCGGGCATAGCCCACGCCTTGCATGCCGCCTTGGATGATCGGGTAGCGGATGCCCAGCAATTCAGTGAGACGTGTGCGCCAGATCATACCGCTACCTCCTTCAGGCGCCGGGCTTGAGGCCCAGCTTTGCGAACAGCGCTGTGTCTGCTGACTGACCGTTATTGGCGGTAGTCAGCAGCCGGTCGCCAGTGAAAATCGAATTTGCACCCGCAAGAAAGCAGAGCGCCTGCGCGGAATCGCTCATGTTTTCGCGGCCGGCGGACAGGCGCACGATCGTCTCGGGCATGAGGATGCGGGCGACAGCGACCGTGCGCACGAACTCTATCTCGTCGATCCTGGCCAGCGGCGTGTCCGCCAGCATGTCGCCCAGAACGGTGCCCGGGATCGGCACCAGCGCGTTGAGCGGAACGCTTTCGGGCGGCTGGGGCAGCGTGACCAGGGCGTGCAGGAAACCAATCCGGTCTTCGCGCGTCTCGCCCATGCCCATGATGCCGCCGCAGCATACCGAGATGCCTGAATCGCGCACGCGGGCGAGAGTGTCCAAGCGGTCCTGGAACGTGCGCGTGGTGATCACGCTGCTGTAGAACTCAGGGCTCGTATCGATGTTGTGGTTGTAATAGTCGAGCCCGGCGTCGGCCAGCGCCTCGGCCTGGCCTTGCGTCAGCATGCCCAGCGTCATGCAGCTTTCTAGGCCCATCGCCTTGACGCTGCGCACCATTTCCAGAAGCTTGGGCATGTCGCGCTCCTTGGGCTCGCGCCAGGCAGCGCCCATGCAGAAGCGGGTGGATCCCGAGGCCTTGGCCTCAACCGCAGCGGCAAGCACCTCATCGACATCCATCAGCTTTTCAGCCTTTACTCCGCTGTCGGCGGAGACCGACTGGCTGCAATAGCCGCAGTCCTCGGCGCAGCCGCCTGTCTTGATCGACAGTAGCGTAGAGAGCTGTATCTCGTCGGGCCGGTGGTGCGCCTCATGGACCGAACGCGCCATAAGCAGCAGGTCGAAGAAAGGCAGCGCGAACAGCGCGGCGATATCGGCGCGGCTGTGGCCCTGCCCCAGAGCTGGCTCCGCAGCGACAAAAGTATCTGGCGACAGGTCGTTCACAGGCCCCTCCATTCCGGTTTGCGTTTTTCGAGGAACGAAGCGACCCCTTCGCGCTTGTCGGCCGTGCCGAACAGCGCGGAGAATGCTTGCCGTTCCAGCGTCAGGTGCGCGGTGAGTGACGTCTCGAAAGCGGCGCGGACCATAGCCTTGCCCTGCTGCATCGCCAGCGGCGCCCGCGCAGCGATACGTGCTGCAAGTTCGCGCGCGACTTCGAAGGCGCGGCCATCGTCCACCACCTTGGAGACGAGCCCCGCCTGATGTGCTTCGGCCGCAGTGAGCGCATCGCCCAGCAGCACCATCTCCATCGCGCGGGTGCGCCCGACGATGCGCGGCAGGACTGCCGTGCCGCCGGCTCCGGGAATGATGCCAAGGTTGGTTTCCGGCTGGCCGAACGTGGCGCCATTGCCCGCGACAACCAGGTCGCAGCACATCACCAGTTCGTTGCCAGCGCCCAGCGACCAGCCTTCCACGGCAGCGACCAGCGGCTTGACGAAGCTGCGGATGCGGTGCCAGATCGCCGGGCGCGGATCGGCGAGCGCGCCGCCTGTATCGCGCGAAGCCAGTTCCTTGATATCGGCCCCGGCGGCGAAGACCCGCTCGGTTCCGGTGATGACGACGGCGCGGACATCCCCATCGTTCGCCGCCTGGTCGAGCGCATCGGCGATGCGGCCCAGCAGGTCGGTAGCCAGCGCGTTGCGCTTTTCCGGTCGGTTGAGCCGTAACGCCAGGACGCCGCCGCCGACGTTCTCCGAGATCAAGACTTCCGGCGCATCGGTCATGCGGCATTCCTCAGGTATTGCGATGGGCTGTACAGCGGCTCGCCAGTGCCGTCCGCCACCGCCTTGAGCAGATCGACCAGCACCTTGCGGCCAAGGCGATCGGCCCAGGCGAAGGGGCCGAAGGGATAATTGGCGCCATTCTTCAGCGCCGCGTCGATGCCTGCCTCGTCGGCGACATGCTCCAGCACCGCATCGCCCGCTGCATTCGCCAGCTGCGCCAGCGTGCGCGCGACGATGAGGCCGGGACGGTCAGTAAGCTTCACGCCGGTCTTGCCCATCGCCGCCAGCGTTCCGAGCGCGGCGTCGGCAGCTTCGGGCGCGGAGACTGCGAAGCCGACCGGTCCCTTGCCCTCTGCGGGCGACCAGTCGAGCAGCGCGACGGGCGCGCGCAGGACGCGGGCCTCCTGCCGCGCTGTCAACCCTTGGGTCACCCCCACGAACAGCGAACCGCAGCGCACGAAGGTGCCCGGCGTCGCGTCGTTGAGCGCGTTGGCGGCTTGGCGATGCTCGGGCCGGACGTCGGGCGTGAGCGCTTCGGCGGCGGCCGGCGGAGTGGCGCCGTTGCGATAGTCGTAAATGCCCCGGCCGGTCTTGCGCCCCAACCAGCCGGCATCGACCAGAGCCGCCTGCCGCAGCTGCGGCACGAACCGGGTGCGGCCGAAATAGGACTCGAAGACCGAGCGCGCGACCGCGAAGTTCACGTCCTGGCCGATCAGGTCGGTCAGTTCGAGCGGCCCCATGCGGAAGCCGGCGGCCCGGAACAGCGCGTCGATCGCCTCGGGCTCGGCCGCGCCTTCGTTGAGCGCGGTGAAGGCTTCGGCGTAGAACGGGCGGGCCACGCGGTTGACGATGAAGCCCGGCACGTCGGCCACGGGAATGGCGATCTTGCCCCAGACCAGCGCGATATCCTTGACCCGCGCGGCTACGGCGGCATCCGTGGCGGCCCCCGATATGACCTCGACCAGGCGCATGACGGTGGCCGGGTTGAAGAAGTGCATGCCCACGAAGCGTTCGGGGTGCTTGAGGCCCCGTGCCAGTCGCGAGATCGGCAGCGAAGAGGTGTTGCTGGCGATGATCGCGCCGGGTTGCAGCACCGCTTCCAGCCGCTCGAACAGCTGCGCCTTGATCTGCGCATCCTCAATGATCGCCTCGATCACAAGACCGCAGTCGCTCAGGGCTTCGAGTTCGGACACCCACTGCATCCGCGCTTCGATCGCACCGCCCTGCTCGGCCGTAATCTTGCCCTTGGCGACAAGCTTTGCAAGGTCGGCCATGGTGCGCTGGCGGCTGCCGGCGAGCGCATCGGGATTGACGTCGAAGACGAAGACCTTGGCCCCCGCCTGCGCTGCGACCTGGGCGATGCCCGAGCCCATGGCCCCTGCCCCGCATACGGCAACGCTGTCGATCACATCGGCCATCACGCTGCCTCCACGATGCTGGCGACCGGTGCTGCGTAGTCCAGCAGGTCGCCCGGCGCCGCCGCGACCGCGACGATCGTGCCGGCGGCTGAGGCGGTCAGTTCGCTCTCCTCGTCGAGAACGCGCACGGTGGCGATGCCCTGGCCGGCGGCAACTTGGGTCCCCACGGCCAGCACGCTCACCAGCGTCGCCACATGCGGGGCCTTCACCTCAAATTGCGGGCCGGCGACGGGCGTTGCCACTGCCGGTAGCGGCGTTGCAGCTGCGACCGGCGGCGCCATGCGCATCGGATTGCTGCCCCCGCGCGGCTGGGCGAGGAAGATCTCGGTCCCGCCCGAGACGACGTGCATTTCATCCCAGCCGCTCGACAGGAAGGTTTCGAGCAGCGCGCGGGCATCGTCGATCGCCTGGGCGGCGCTGTCCTTGGGCGCGGTCATGCCGCTTTCCTTCCAAAGCCGGGGAGGAACACCTGTTCGAGCCAGCGCGTGTGGATGCGGTTGGCCACGAAATCGGGGTGGGCGATGATCGCCCGGTGTAGCTCCAGCGTAGTCGGTACCCCGGCGACCACGAAGCGGTCGATCGCGTCGGCCAGCTTGGCGATCGCATCGAGCCGGTCGGTGCCGTGGACGATCAGCTTGCCGACCATGCTGTCGTAGAATGGCGGGATCATCGCGCCTGTCGCCATATGGCTGTCCAGCCGGATGCCGGGGCCGGTGGGCGGCTCCCAGCGGGTGATCCGGCCCGGACTGGGCAGGAAGTCGCGGTGGACGTCCTCGGCGTTGATGCGGCATTCGATCGCATGGCCCGAAAGCACGACGTCCGCTTGCGCAACCGAAAGCGGTGCGCCGCCGGCGATGCGGATCTGTTCCTGCACGAGATCGAAGCCGGAAATCAGCTCGCTGACCGGGTGCTCTACCTGGATGCGGGCGTTGACTTCGATGAAGTAGAATTCCTCGCGCTGAACGTCGAACAGGAACTCGGCGGTGCCGGCGTTGCGATAGCTGACGCTGGCGGCGAGATCGACGGCAGACTGGTGCAGCTTGGCGCGCAGGTGATCGGGCATGGCAGCGCAAGGTGCCTCCTCGATCAGCTTTTGGTAGCGCCGCTGGACCGAGCAGTCACGCTCGCCGAAGTGGATCACCTGGCCGTGCCCGTCGCCCATGAGCTGGACTTCGACGTGGCGCGCCTGGGGTACGAAGCGTTCCATGAACAGAGTACCGTCGCCAAAAGCCGCAACCGCTTCGGCCGAAGCGCGGTGAAAGCCCGCTTCGGCCTCATCGCCGTTGTTGGCGATGACCATGCCGCGCCCGCCGCCGCCGGCCGAAGCCTTGAGCAGCACAGGGTAGCCAATCCGGTCACCTTCGCGCCGGGCATCGGCAGCCGTGGCGACGCAATCGCTGCCGGGCACCAGCGGCACGCCGGCAGCCTTGGCCATGGCGCGCGCGCGCAGTTTGTCGCCCAGTTCGTCGATGACGTCGGGCTCGGGGCCGACGAAGGCGATACCGTATTCGGCGCAGAGCCGGGGCAGGATCGCCCGTTCGGACAGGAAACCGTAGCCGGGGTGCAAGCCGTCGCAGCCGCTTTCCTTCGCCGCGTGGACGATCAGGCGGGGATCGAGATAGCTCTTGGCCGCCGAGGCTGGCCCCAGAACTACCACCCGGTCGGCCTGGCGGGCCGCTGCAGTATCGCGGTCCGCATCGGAGACAGCAACGACTGTCTCGATGTTGAGAGCCTGCGCTGCGCGGACGATGCGCAGTGCGATCTCCCCGCGGTTTGCGACGAACAGACGCTTGATAGCCATTATTCACTCACCAATGCGAAAAGGGGCTGCCCGCCTTCGACCATCGCGCCATCCTCGACGAGCACGGAGTGGACCGTGCCGGACGTTTCAGCGCGCAGGGCGGTGAACAGCTTCATCACCTCGATCAGGCACAATTCGTCGCCCGCCACGATTTTCGAGCCGATCTCGACATAGTTGGCCGCGCCCGGCTTGGGCGCGCGGTAGAAGGTGCCCAGGTTCGGCGCCGTCACGATCACGGCGTTGTCCGGCAGCGCTTTGGCGGCAGCAGGGGCCGTAGCGGCAGGCGCGGTGGCCGCCGGAGCGGCCTGGACTGCGGCCGGTGCGGAGCCTGCAGAAGCGGGCGCGGGAGAAACGGACGGGGCCGGCGCCGCATGCCGCAGCACGGCAGACGACGGCTCCGTCGAAAGGTATACTTCGAATTCCGCTTTCCGGATGTGCAGTTCGCGAATGCCCGAGCGCGTAAATTCTTCGATCAGGGTCTTCAGTGCTTCAGGAAACAAGGGTTCGGTCATCAGCATCGATCCGAAAAAAAGGGTGCGACGGCACACGCCGCCGCACCCAGCTTGGAGAGATCAGTAACGGTAGGCAAGCGACAGACCGTAGACGGTCGGCTTGCCGCGGTAGCGGATCAGCGTGTCAAGATAGGTCGACACCGCAGTCACGTAAGACTTGTTGGTGATGTTCCGCCCGTAGGCGGTCACCCGCCAGCGTCCGTCCTGGCTGCTGACCCCGGCGCGCAGGTCGAGCAGTGCGTAGCCGTCGATGTAGAAATCGTCGGCCGGAAGCGCGGTGTTGTGGAACGTGGTGTTCTGGCGGCTCTGGTAGGTAAGCCCTGCGCCGATGAATGTCTCCACGTTGTCCGATACCGGGAAGCTGTACTGGGCATCGAAGGTGGCGCTGAACTTAGGCGTGAACGGCAGCACCGAGCCCTTGAAATTGCCAGTGTAGCCCGCCGCGTTGTAGATCGCCGAACCATCGGGCGTCGCCGAGTAATTTGAGCTGACCTTGCTTTTCAGATACGTCGCGCCGGCGCTGATCCGCAGGCCATCGGCCGGGCGGGCAACCAGGTCACCCTCGATGCCGAAGACGTAGGACTTGGGCACGTTGAGCATTTTTTCCAACAGGCCGAACACAGTATCCTGCACACGGCCACGGACCTGCTTGTCCGAATAGTCGTAGTAGAAGGCCGCACCGTTCAGTTGAAGGGCATCGCCGGCAAGCGGGGTCTTGAAGCCGCCTTCATAGGCGATGACCTTTTCCTGCGTCGCGGGGGTGTACTGATTGACCCGCGATGCGCCGATGGCAGAGAAGATGCCGGCCTTGTACCCCTGGCTGACTGTGGCGTAGAGCAGCGTGCCCTGGTCGAACTTGTAGTTTACCCCGACACGGAAGGAGACATTGTCTTCCTTCAGGTGCTGGACTACCGGGTCAAGGGTGGAGGCCGCCGTACCCAGCAGGATGTCGCCCGTGGTCGGGAAGCACTGCCCGGGGAGGATCGTGATCGGCACGCTGTTCAGCGCCGAGCCGAACAGCGTCGCGGCGCCCTGGCCCGTGTCGATCGCCGGGTCGTTGTAGCAGTACGACGCACTCTGCTTGTTGTTGGTATAGCGGATGCCGCCCTGCACCGTCAGCTGCGGGGTGACTTTGAATTCCCCGTTCGCAAAGATCCCGTAGCTTCGCATCTTCGAATTGAAGTTGTTTAGCGTGATGTTGATGAGGTCAGCATTGGCCGAATAGTCACCAAGGTAAAAGAAGTTGTTTTGTGATGTCCGAAGGTTGTCATAGCTGGCCCCGACGATGCCGTTGAACCTTTCGGTGTCGAGCGCGAGACGTAGTTCCTGGTTGAAACTGCGCACGTTGCCGTAAAGCGGCACATCGACCACTTGCGCCACAGTGGCGTCAAGGTCCTGGCTGTAATCGAGCTTCTGCTTGGCAAGCGCGGCCATGTAGGTAAGCTTGAGGCTATCGGAAAGTTCCAAGTCGCCGCGGCCGGCGAACTGGTAATAGCTGTTGTCCGACTTGCCGAGCAGGCCGGGCGTCCATTCCGCGTCGCGGGCCTTGTTACTGATCCGCGTGCCCAGCAGGGCCTGCGCACCGGCGGCGGCATCGGGATCGGCACCGTTCAGGCGACCCACGACGATCGACTGACGCCCGGTGAACGAGGCGTCGTAGCCGGCCGAAGTGGGCGTCGTGAGATCGGCGTAGCGCTGGGCGTCGACAACCGCGTAGGGATTTCCGGATGCGTCGGCCTGCGCCTGTGTGCCGTAAGTGTTCAGCACGGTTCCGGCATATTGCGGTGCCAGCGGATCGGAGCGATCGCGCACGCCCGTGGCCATCAGTTCAATGCTGACGCGGTCGGTCGGCTGGATGGCCACCGACAGGCGGCCCATCAGCTTGCGCTGGTCGCCATTTTCGTCTTCCGGGCGCGACAAGCTACGCTGCCAGGCGCCGCCGGTGATGCCCTTGACCGCCAGGCGCGCCTGAACATTGTCACCCAGGGGGCCGCTGACGAAACCAGCCAGTTCGGCGCGGTTGAAGCGCTCGTAGGAGGCATCGAAGCCCGCATGAAAATCCTTGGTGGGCTTGCCGACGATGTAGTTGATGGCACCGCCGGTGGAGCTTTGGCCGAACAGCGTGCCCTGCGGGCCCTTGAGTACTTCGACCCGCTCGATGTCGAGATCGAGCGCATCGGACATCACCGGCACGTTGCGCGGAATCTGGTCGGTATAGACCGAAACAGAAGGCGCCGCGCCGAACGTGGCATCATACAGACCGATACCGCGCAGGGTGAAGACCGGCGTTGAATAGAGCGACTGCGTAAAAGTGAAGCCCGGGACCAGCTTGGCCAGATCGCTGGGGCTGGAAATGCCGCGCTGGGCAAGTTCCACGCCGCTGGCGGCCTGGATGGTGAGCCCGACATCGTTCAGCGACTGCTCGCGCTTGTTTGCAGTCACGATGATTTCGTTGGCGTTGACGGAATTCGATCCGCCGCTTGCCTGCTGCGGTTGGGGCGCTGCCTCCTGCGCATAGGCATTGCCGCCCAGCGGCACTGCAATTGCCAGAAGCGAAGCGCTCGTAAATATCGCCTTCATTCTCATCATCCTCTCCTCCCGTTGTTTGCGGGTTTTTCCCATCAACCGGCTATCATTGCTCCGTCCACCACATGTTCCGCGCCGGACACGAAACTCGCTTCATCCGAGGCCAGGAAGAGGACGACGTTTGAAACCTCCTCCGGCTGGGCCAGGCGGCCCAATGGGA